>Ga0247834_1000054_pt1 | contig 173366 bp, 136 predicted proteins | sample LaCruzMarch2015__8_FD_187118 | JGI IMG/M metagenome (GOLD analysis project Ga0247834, IMG submission 187118) | Freshwater microbial communities from meromictic Lake La Cruz, Castile-La Mancha, Spain - LaCruzMarch2015_12m | ecosystem: Environmental > Aquatic > Freshwater > Lake | place: Spain...
CCCCACTCCCGTCGTCAGGGCCGCTGGCCGCGCCTCGACGGGGGCCGCCATCGCCGCACCTCCCCAAACGACGACGACGGTGGGGGTTTCTCAAGCCCTGGCCGTGGTGTTGGTGCTGCTGGCAGCGGGTCTTGGACTGTTGGCGGGCTGGGTCGTGTTCGGGGTCCTGCCCGGGCACTGACAACGACGCTGCCGACCTCACTCGCTGCCGACGCCGGCCAGCAGCACCACATAGAACACGCCCTCTTTGGGCTGCAGGGCAAACGAGGCGCCCATGGTGGTGGTGTCGAGGTCAAGGAGGGGCCGAAACGGCCCGAGCAGCAGGGGGTCGTCGATGCGGGCCACCAGGGGATAGACCTTGGTGATGGAGGCATCGGCCTCGAGGGCGACCTCGCCAACGGGGCCCCCCAGCAAGCTGTCGTCGACGCGGCCCACTTCCATCATGCGGGTTGCCAGGCGTTTGGCGGTGCCCTCGAGGGTGTCCGAGATGGTCAGGGGGGCGAAGCCCCGGCTGGTGCGCAGGCGGTTGACCTCGTCAAACAGCCGTTTCTGGAACTCGGCCACGTCTCTGGGAGGCGGACGGCGGCCGAGGATGCCCACCAGGGTCACGGTGGGGCGACCGATGGGATCGGTGCCGCGCACGACGGAGACCCCGACGTGGGTCACGCCCATGGAGACCAATTCGAAACGATGGGCGGGGCTGTCGACGAGGGCTTCCCAGGCGTCCTTGAGGGTGCTGCCACGGGCCTGCACCTCGGCGAGGCGGATGAACTGCGCCCGGGGGTTGTCGTCGCCAAAGCGCTCCCGCAGGGCCATCTTGGGGTCCTGTCCGTCGAGACGATGGCCCAGGGCCGCCCGCTCCTTGACGCTGTTGGCGCGAGCGCCGGCGAGCTCACCAAGGACGGGGGAGATTTTCAGGGGCTCCAGCAGCTGCTCGTTGCGCAGGCGCTGCACCAGGGCCTCGGCGCGAAAGGTCAGGGCCTGATCATTGTGGCCCTCGTCGGGGAACAGCACCTCGGGCACAGGCATGGGCAGGCCCAGCTGGCCCCGCACATAGGGCCACAACAACGCCACTTCGGGAGCCCCTTTGGGCTGGCCGTCGGCGTCCACGTCGTCGACGAGGATTTCGACGACGTGGCGGCCTTCCCGGCGAAAGGGCAGGGTGACGCTTTGGCGCTTGCCCGAACCATCCAGGGGCAAGCGGTCGACGAGGCCGTCGGGCCCCAGCACAAACACGCGGCCCTCCCGGCGGGTCGACAACGACACCGTCAGCACCGACGGCACCGTCGCGTCCCGTCGTTCCGCCCGGGGCACGGCCTGGACCTCGAGGAGGCGCCGGGTGGCGACGGCGGCCACGCAATGACGGCCGTCTGATGAGCTCCCCTCGGCGACGCCGAGATGGGTGAGCCCCTGGTCGCGAAACACCGCTTCGCTCTGGCCAACGACGCTTGGCCGGTCGGCCCCCATGACGGCCACCACCCGCCCCTCCCACAAAAACGCCGCCGAGCGGACGTCGTCGTCGATGACCGCGTCGGTGTCCCTGGCGCACAGCAGGGCGGCGGCCTCGTCGAGGTTCGGGTCGGGCTGCAGGGTGGCCGCCATCGGCAACCAGCTGGTGTCGACGCTGCCACCGCCGGCGGCCACGTCGGGGGTGGTGACGCAGGAGGCGCCGACGAAGCTCAGCCCCAGGGCACAGACAAGACCGACAACGCGCATGGCCCACCATCGACAAGGCAGCGCGTCATCGCAAGAATTCGACCACGAAGTGGTCGAATAGTCGTGATTATTCAGGTCGTTGGCGCTGCGCCCAAGACCTGAATTCGGGAGGCCCTCACTGCCGCGCGCGTCGCCGGAGTCCCTCACCGCCGCTTTGCGGCGCCCTCTCCCCACTTGGGGAGAGAGCTCACCACTGTGGGCGTGTTTGTTCTCAAGTCTCTGAAAAGACTCGTATTTATTCGGTGTGTGCCCAAGTGCGCGAGCGGCGATCTTCGAGGACCTACTCAAGGATGACTTCGCGCTTCACCACTTCGCCGGGGGCGACGGTGATGGCGAAGGTGCTTTCGGCGCCGGCGTTTTTGACCGTGATGCGGTGGGGGCCGACGCCGACGCGGATGTCCCCCGGGGTGCGCCCGAGCTTGAGGCCGTCGACGATGATGTCGGCGCCGGGGGGCTTCGAGGTCACCACCAGCACGCCCTGGGTTGTTGTCTGGCCAACGCTGCCGACGGGGTCTTTGGACGGCGTCGGGCGCTCTTGCAGGGTGATGTCCACCGACAACTGCTGCAGCCCCGGGGTCGCCGTCACCGTGCGTTCCTCGTCGAAGTAGAAGGGGTGGCGGGCCACGATGAGCAGCTTCTCGCCGGGGGACACCATGGCGCGAGCCTTGTAGGGCACGCCGTTGACGAGGATTTCGGCGTCGCGGGGGATGGGGCGCACGATGAGGGGCATGGGGATGGGCGTCATCTTGACGACGACGCGGGGGGCATCGCCCTCGATCTGGAACTTCTGGCGCAGGGGCTCAAAGCCCACGGCCTCGAACTGCAGGTCGATGGTTTCGCCGCGCTGGACCTTGAGGCGGGCGGGCGAGACGTATTTGGGATCGGGCTGGTAGGCCCGCGAGATGGTGGCGGTGGCGGGCTCCACCTCGACGGTGAGCTCCACGCCGCCGCCGAAGTCCACCAGGCTGCGCGGGGGTGGTGCGGGCTCGGGCACCGGCGGTGCGGTCAGCGGTGGCGCCGGTATCGTTGTCGATGGCGTCGTCGACGGCGTCGTTGTCGCCGTCGTTGGCGTGGCCGTCGGCGTTGTGGTCGCCGGCCCCGTTGTCGTCACGATGGCGGTGGGGTCGATGGGCAGTTGGCGTGGTTGCATGGCCACGCGGAACACCACGCCCACCACGATGAGGACGAAGGCGCCCAGCACGGCCCCGATGAGGGGCGCGGGAATCGCCTTCTTCGACGTCGCCGGCGACCGCGTGCCGGTGCCCCGGGCCATGGTGCTGGTGGTGCCGGGGGTGGCGGGGCGCTGCCCCGAGACCTCGCCGCCATCGACGGTGGGACGGAACTGGGTGCGGGTGACGTCGTCGCGGGCTTCCTGCGCTTCGCGAGCATCGCGGGTCGCCCGGTCCTCGCCGGGGCGACGCTTCTCGTTCCGGTTGTCCGGCTTGTCGTTCAGCCGCTCCTGGCGGGTGGGCTCGACGGGGACGACCTTGACCGACGCCCTGGGACGTTTGGGGGCCGGCACCGGTTCGTCGGCGACGTCGTCGTCGACCTCGTCCATGAAGCAGCGGCGCATGACCTTGGCCACCCGCTCGCCGTTGAAGCCCGGATCGCGGGCGTAGAGGTAGCCCCGCAAGGCGGCGGCGAAGGCGGCGGCGTCCTTGTAACGACGACGACGCTCGCGATGGAGGGCCATGTTCAAGATGCCCATCAACTCGTCGTCGATGATGCCTTCGGCCACGAGGTCCGGGGCGTCGGTCTCCAAAATGGCGTCGATGATCTCGATGTCGCCGCTCTGGCCGAAGCGCTGGCGCATGGCCAACATCTCAAAGAGCACCACGCCGGCGGCGAAGACGTCGACGCGGTGGTCGATGCCGCTCTGCCCCGCCAGGGTGGGCTTGATTTGCTCCGGCGCCATGTAGCGCAGCTTCCCCTTCACCTGGGCCCCCTGGGTGGCCTCGAGGCGGTCGCGGGCGCGGGCGATGCCGAAGTCGATGACCTTGACCTGCCCCGTCATCGAGATGAGGACGTTTTGGGGGCTGACGTCGCGGTGGATGATGCCGGCGAGTTGGCCCGAGGCGTCCTTCTGGGTGTGGGCGGCGTGGAGCCCCTCGAGGACCTGGATGGCGAGGTAGCAGGCCACCAGGGGGTCGGTGCGTTCACCGCGCTTGCGCAGCCGACGCAACAGCCGCGAGAGGGCGTGGCCGTCGACGTACTCCATCACGATGAAGTGGCTGCCCTGGTCTTCGTCGAGCTCGAGGACCTGCACCACGTTTGGGTGGTTCAGCAGCACCGAGATGCGGGCCTCGTCCACCAGCATGTTCACGACGTGCTTGTTGGCCGAGTACTGGGGCAGGATCCGCTTGATGGCGACGTACTTCTCGAAGCCGCGGGCCCCCTGGGCCTTGGCCAGAAAGACCTCGCCCATGCCCCCCGTGCCCAGCCGCCGGACAAGCGTGTACCGACCGAGGCGTTCCTCGCCTCCTGCGGCCGGCTGGTCGTCGTCGCGTCCCATGGGGGCATGATCGCGGTCGCGCGGCGTCGGCGCAAGCAAAACACACGCAAGCCCCTGCCGCACCCATCAACGCTGCGCGTGGTCCCGTGGCCCTGTCGTGGCCTTCCAGCGGAAACGACGGCATGATGGGCCCGTGAACAGCGTCGTCGTGTCGATGGTGATGATGTCGTTGGCCCTCGCCCCCGAGCAGCCAGCTCCCCAGGCGGTGGCCCGACCGGTCTTTGCCGGCGCCGCCGTCCGTGGCGCCGTCGAGCCAGGTGCAACAGACGCCATCCGGCTGGAGCTCGCCCGCCTGTTCACCGAGCGGGGCACCAAGGTGGTGGTGCCGGTGGCCGACGTCGTCACCGAGCAGAAGAAGGTCCGCGCCATCGCCGAGGTCGACGAACGCCTCGACGCCGCTGCCAAAGCCTTCAAGAGCAACGACTACGGCGAGGCCCGGGGCTTCGCCATCGAGGCCCTGCAGATCTTCGAGAGCAACCTGGCCTACACCGACGACGACGCCGGCTGGGCCCGCTACCGCGAGCTGTTGTTGCTGGTGGCCGACGCCCAGCTGAACGCCCGCGACAGCGCCGCCTGCGACGAGACCCTGGGCCAGCTGCTCGTCATCGAGCCCGACTACCAGCCGAAGAAGGGCCAGATCACGGCCGGGCTTCTGGCCCGCCTCGACCTCGTCAAAGACAACCAGCGCTCCACTCCCCGCACCACCCTCGAGGTCAAGAGCCGGCCGCCGGGCGCCAAGGTCCTCGTCGACGGCCGTCGCGCCGGTCGGGCCCCCGTCGCTGTCGAGGTGCTGCCGGGCATCCACTACGTGGTCCTCGACGACAACGGCAAGTTCCACACCGAACGCATCGTGGTCGGCGCCGACGGCGGTCGGGTCACCGCCCGGCTCGGCGTCACCGAGGCCCCCGCCGCCCAGGCCCTGCTGCGTCAGCTCAAGGACCCCACCACCAAGCGGGACTTCACCGAGCTGTCCAACGACGTCGCCGACGTCACCCTGAGCGCGCTGATTGTGCCGTGGGGCCGAAGCCAGCAGGTCCTCATCGCGCGGGTCCGCGATGGCGAGCTCGACGCCGTCGTCGGCACCCGCCTGCCCCTGAAGGCCGGGCCCCGGGAACGGGCCCTCTTTCAACTGGTCGACGCCGCCATGACCCGCGCCGCCGACACCTGGACCGGCGACGTGGCCGACGACCCCGCCACCCTGCGGGCGGCATTTCTGCAGGGGGCCGGCGACGCAAACGCCGTGGTCGCCGACGACGCCGAGGTCAACGTGCCCTTGATTGTGGGGAGCATCGTCGGCGGGGTGGCGGTCGCCGCCGGCGTGGCCATCGGGGCCGTGGTCTTTGTGGGCGCCGAACTCAGAAAGGACGAGGGCTTCATCTATGCCGTCGACACCAGCGGTCTGTAGGCGCCTGTGTGGGGCTGTCGTGCGTCCTCTCACCCGTCGGGGCCCGACGAGGGCGTTGGCATGCGCTGTCGTCGTCGTCGGCCTTGGCGGTCTGGCGGGCTGTGGCGGCCCCCAGGTGACCCTCACGTTGACCCGCAACGAGGGGCTGGCGGTGGCGCCGGAGTTCGTGCGCTTCGTGTTTCACATGGCCGACGAGGACGTCGAAGCGGGCCCCTTCGGCATCACCGCCATCCCTGCCGAGAGCTTCGCGGCGGTGCCGCCACCGGTGTCGTTCTCCATCGACGTCATCGGCTGCCTGAAGGGTGTCCGCGAAGAGTGCGAAGACCCCACAAGCTTCGTGGGCAGAGGGTGCGCCGGTCCGTTTTCACGGGACCGCGACACCGACCTCGCCATCACCGTCGAGCTGCTGCCCACCGTCGAGGGCAACGCCCTGTGCCCCATCGCCCCGTGACACCTGCCGTGACCGTTTCGCCCTGTCGGCGGCCAGCCGAATCCGCTAGCACCACGACGTGCGCACGATCTACCTGGAAGGGCTGCAGACTGCCGCGTCGGCGCCGACGTGGACCATCGCCCGCAACCAGCACCTGATCGCCATCGCCATCTGCGGCGACATCGACGACGCCATCAGTGAAGCCTGGCGCGCCGCCATGCAGGCCAGCTTCGACAGCGCCGGCTACCCACCCTTTGGCTTCGTCGACGCCATCGACAGCCGGGCCACCAACAGCCTGTCCACCCGCATGCATTCGGCGGCCTTCCTGCGAAACTGCGCGCGCCACATGCAGCGCATCGCGGTCTGCGCCAGCGCGCCAACGGGCTTCGCCGTGCGGGCCATGATGCGGGTGGCCGGCATGGGCAACGTCTGCATGGTCGACGACGACAAGGCCCCGGCGGTCTGGCAGGCCCTGCGCGCCGGCCGTGACATCGAGCCCGGCACGACCTGACCACTCAGAACGTGATGTTGAGGGCCACGGGCTCTTCCACCGTCAGCAGGGGCCGGGCGGCGGGCAGGGGCGTCACCCACATGGCGTCGACGTCGATGGAGCAGGCGCCGCCCATGCTGATGGTGGCAAACAGGGGCACCGCTGGGTCAAAGGCCGGCCGCAGGTCGGTGCGCTCGTCGAAGACGACGTCGTCCACCAACAAGCGCACGGTGGCGCCGTCGGCCTGGATGGTGAAGCGGTGCAAGGCCGTGGGCACCTCGGAGAAGATGCGGGGATCGGACAAGCGCGTCGGGTTCGATTCTGCCGTCGGGGCCACCTCGGCGATTGTGCCGAGGTCGGGGCCGATGAAGAAGCCCGCCGACGGCGGGTTGAAGCCGACGGCGTCGTTGCCCGTCAGGCCCACAAAGACCTCTTCGCAGTTGAGCTGGTTCATGCGGGCCCGGAAGGTGAGCTCGACGGGGAGGATCAGCTCTTGCCGCCAGATGACGGTGACGTTGTCGCCGAGGGTGACCTGGCCCTCGCCGACGATGGGGGTCGCAGCCCCTGGCGCCGAGATGAAGTAGGTGTCGGTGCTCACTTCGTCGGTAGGGAAGTCGTCGAGGTCGTCGAACAGCAGGAAGGTGTTGGCGGGCTCTTCAAGGACCGTCGGCGTGCCGGCGGCGGTGGCCTGCTCGATCCACACCAGGGCGTCGCGGCCACCAGCACCGATGGCCTGGGGCAAGGGAGCCCAGACGGTGAAGCGGTCGGCGAAGAGGTCGCGGTAGACGCCGACGACGCGCCAGTTGCCGGTGGCCTCGTCAAACGACGTGAAACGGGCATCGGGTTTGACGTCGTCGAGGGACAGGGTGGCGTTGTCGCCGCCGACGCGGATGGGGATGGCTGTGCCCGCGGGCAATTCGGCGTCGTTGATGTTTTCCACCACCACCAGCCGGCGCTCGGTGAAGGTGGTGTCGTTCCACACCGGGGGCGCGCACAGGCCCACGTCGGTGGCACAGGCGCGACCGGGGCCGCATTCATTGTCGGTGGTGCACACCACGTAGCCGTCGTCGTCGATGGACGGGATGAACAGGCACGACGCTGTGACGGCGCTGACAGCGACAATCGCCAGACGGACCATCATGGGGTGCTCCCGGAGGCAGGATCGGTGGTCGGGTCGCTGCCGGTGCCCAGGGCCCACCACACGGCGCCGGCGCCAGCGACGACGGCGCCGGTGGCGTACAGAATCGTCGAGGTCAACGCGAGGGTGCGACCACGGCTGACAAGCTCTGCATCCCGGGGGAACACGAGCTGTTGGGCCTCGGCGCGCTTCTCGACCTCGAAGGAGTCCAGCAGGCTGAACACCCCGGTGACGGCGCCGCCGACGACGATGGCGCTGCCGACGGCGACCCCGACGATGGCCACAACCGGCGGGCCCGGGGCGACGCTCTGTTCGCCGAGGGTGCCCGTGGTCTCTTTGGGCAGCAGGGTCACCTTGACCGGGGTAGTGACCCGATGGGTGATGGCGACGTCGCGGGTGAAGGGTTCATAGAGGGCGCCGTTTCTGCCCTCGGGGCGGCTCACCACCACGGGATGGCTGCCTTCGCGCAAGCGCTCGGCGACGAAGAAGCCGTCGTCGCCGATGGTGCCCCGGCGGGTGCCGTCGATGGTGACGGTGTCGCCGGCTTCGCCCTCGATGGCCAGGCTGCCCCGCAGGGTGTCCGGGGCGGTGAGTTCGCGCACCAGACGATCAACGCCGGCGGCGTCGGTGGCGTCGTCACCCACCAGCAAGAGCTGGCGCTCGGCCACCGTGATGAGCAGCCCACCATCGCCGCGGGACACGGTGCCAAACACGACGACGTCGGCGCCGCGCACCTTGGCGGCGTCGGTGTAGCAGGCGGGGTCTTTGGCGCAGCGGCGCAAGACCTTGTCGTCGTCTTTGGTCGGGGGCAGCAGCTTGATGGCGCCTTCGTCGGCGAGGGCCGTGAGGGCCGTGCGCAGGCGGGCCGAAAGCCCGGCGGCCTGCTTGGAGGTGATGGTGTCCCCCGCCACCAGGGGCAACATGGTGACGGCCCGCAAGGGGCCCGCGTCGTCGTTGTTTTCGGCGTTGGTTTCGCCGTTGTTGTCGGCGTCGTCGGCGGCGAGGGCCGGCGTTGCCATCGCCGTCGCCATCGCCATCGCCACCGACAGCACCAGCAGGGGGCGGCCGTGGACCGGGGCTGTGACGGGGGCCGCCATCATTGGGGCTCGCCGTCAAAGAGGGGCAGACGCAGGCTGCCGGTGGAGACGTCGAACACCCAGGTGCCGACAGCGGCGGCGGCGATGGCCCCCGACAACGACAGCATGCCCACGCCCCCCCACAGGGTGCCCTGGCGAACAATTTCACCGGTGGCGTCAGTGGTTGTGCCCTCGGTGAACACCGCCCCGGCGACGGCGCCACCACCGGCCACCGCCGTCAGCACGGCCAGAAAACCAAGCTCGCCCGGAAAGAGCACGGGATCACGCAGGGGAGCTTCCACCGCGGCCTTGTCGTCGGCGACGACGAGGGGGGCCAGCTCCGCCGCACCCGGGGAGCGACACTGCCGCACCCCGTCGTTGACGGCGTCGAGGGCCCCCGCGCACGGATCCACCGCCGTCGCCGTCGCCGCCGCCGTCGCTGCACCAGGCGCAGCAGGCGTCGCCGCCACCGGGCTTGCCGCACCCGCCGCGCCTGCGACGAGGGACCACACCATGCTGCCCACGAGGACCACCTGCATCTCGAGCCTCCAGCCAACGACCCGATGGGGCGACGGCACGACGGCGCGACGATGGCGGACTCTGCAGGCGCCGTCGAGGGGCCTCGCCCGTGACAGGGCGAAAGCGCCGGGTGTACGTTTGGGTGGGACGCCGTCTGGCTGGGGTCCATGTGGGGTTTTCATGGGCAAGCACTCTGGACTCGTCGTGATGATGGCCGTGGCCCTGTGGGCGGGCGCCGCGGGGGCTGCCCCCGTCAAGGGCCTGCTGCCCGGGCAGCGGTTGGCGGCGGGCCGCTTCGTCGTCAAGCCGGCGGACAAGGCCGTGCTGGCGTCGCTGTCGTCGCAGCAGGCATTCGCAACGTCGTTGTCGCGAGCCACCGGGGTGCCCTTCACGGTGGTGCGTCCCCTGGCCCTGGGCTGGCTCTATCTCGACGTCGACACCATGACGTCGGAGGACGACACCGAGGCCATGGCCCGTCGCTTGAAAGCCATTGACGGCGTCGCCGCCGCCACCGTCGACCATGTCTGGCGCCAGCAGCGGGTGCCCAATGATCCCCTCCTCGAGTTCATGTGGCACACCGAGGCCATGAACCTGCCGGCGGCCTGGGACGTGACGGTGGGCAACGCCGCCACCCGCGTCGGCGTCGTCGACACCGGCCTCATCGCCCACGAGGACCTGAGCGACAACACCGCCGGCGCCATCGACTTCATCAGCGACGCCGCCGTGGCCAACGACGGCGATGGCCGCGAAGGCAACGGCACCGACGACTGCCCGGCAGACAGCGGCTTCCACGGCACCCATGTGGCGGGCACCATCCTGGCCCGGGGCAACAACGGCGTCGGCGTCGTCGGCGCCAACTGGCTGGCCAAGGTGATGGCGGTGCGGGCCCTGGGCTGTGGCGGCGGCCTGACCTCCGACATCAATGAGGGGGCGTTGTGGCTGGCGGGGGGCGAGATCCCCGGCATCACGACGTTGCCGGCGGCGGACCGCAGCCGCATCATCAACCTCAGCCTCGGTGGCGCTCCCGGCGAACCCTGCGACGCGTTTTCTGCCGAGGTCTTCGCCGAACTGGATCGGGTGGGGGCCATCACCATCGCGGCGGCGGGCAACGAGGCCGCGCCCGTGAACTCTCCCGCCAACTGCGGCGGCGTCATCGCGGTGGCCGCCACCGGGCCCACCAACCAGTTGGCCCCCTACAGTTCGTTTGGCCCCGAGGTCGACATCGTGGCCCCCGGCGGCGACCAGTCCAACGACACCCTCGATGGCATCTTGTCGACGATGGATGCGTCTTTGTCGGACTTCCAGGGTGGCGAGCCCTACGGCTTCATCCAGGGCACGTCGATGGCGACCCCCAACGTCGCCGGCGTCGTCAGCCTGCTGCTCACCGTCAAGCCAACCCTCAACCGCAGCCAGGTCGAGGGCATCTTGCGCCAGACCGGGGGCACCTGCGGCGGCTGTCAGGGCAAGCCCTTCATCGACGCCGGCGCCGCGGTGGCCTTCGTCAACAGCGGCGGCGTCGTCGACGAGCCCGACTGCCTCAACACCTGCCAGTTCGCCGACGACGGCGAGTGCGACGATGGCCGGGCCGGGGCCATCTCGGCGGTCTGTGCCGCCGGCAGCGACTGCAACGATTGCGACGGTGGTGGTGGTGGTGGTGGTGGACTGCCCGCATGCTCCACGGCCAACAACGGCTGCCAGTTTGCCGACGACAACGAGTGTGACGAGTCCGACGGTGGTGGGGCCTGCCCCGACGGCAGCGACAGCAACGACTGTGGTCGCTGCCTGCCGGGCGGCGGTGGCGGTGGTGGTGGTGGCGGCGACGATGGCGGCGACACGGTCTGCGACGTCGACAACAACGGCTGCAACTACGCCAACGACGGGGTCTGCGACGAGCCCGAGGTGTGCGACGACGGCAGCGACGGCAACGACTGCGGCGTCTGCTCAGGCGGCAACAGCGACGAGGCCCCGGCTGGATTTTGCGGGGCCACCGCACCGCCCATGCTTGGCTCGTTGTGGCTGGGCCTGCTCGCCTTCAGCCGTCGTCGTCGGCGGCAGGGCTGACCGTCGCGGTCGCCGTCGGTTCCCGCCGTCGCCACAGCACACCCGCCAGGATCAACATCCCCGCCATCCCCAGCCACTGGGACGTCGACAACGGCCCCCACAGGCCCCGGTCGGCGTCGCCGCGGGCGAACTCGGTGACGAAGCGGGCCAGCAGCAGACACAGGGCGGTGGCGATGGCGGCGGTGCCTGGTTGCCGTTGTTGTCGACGAACCAGTCCCCAGACGACCACGGCGATGATGGCGGTGCCCACGTCGTAGAGCTGGGTGGGGTGGACGGCGACGCCGCCGCTGACGTGGCTCTCTGGGAAGTGCACGGCCCAGGGCAGGGACGATGGGGCGCCGTGGCAGCAGCCCGCCAAGAAGCAGCCCACCCGGCCGATGCCAAGGCCGGTGGCAGTGGCTGTGGCGGCGGCATCGGCGACAGCGGGGAGGGCGCTCCACACGCCGGCTCTTTTCAGAAAGAGCAGGCCCAACCCGACGGCCCCAGACACCCCCGCCAACTGGACAAAGCCGGGTTCGAACAGCCGGGCCCAATGCCAGGGGTCCGCCTGCAGCAGCGCCACGACGCCGTCGGCGGTGCCGCCGCCGGGGAGGGCATGGCCCCGGGACTCAAAGACGACATGTCCCACTTTTGCACACAGCCAACCACCGGCGACGACGACGGTGGCCAGCTCCGCCCGCAGCCCCGCCGGGAGCACCGTGGCCGCCCGCCAGCCCACCAGCAGCGCCACCACCGTGGCGGTGACGGCCAGGACCGTCCACGACGGCGCGTCGTTCAACAGGGCGAGGTGGGGATGCACAGCCTGTCTTTGGCATATCGACGATGGCGTCACAAAAGGGCTCTCGCGTGTCCTGGCCGGTGGGCCAGGCCCCCGGCCTTGGCGCGCCGTCGTCGACGTGGCACCACGACTCCATGGCGCGCTTGAGGGTTGTGTTGCGGTGGTTGCTCCAGCCGGTGCTCCTGCTGGCGGTGGTGTTGGCGGTCGTCCTGTCTGCGTCCGGGGCCCGGGCCGAGAGCCATCGCCTGGCGGGCAGCGCCGTCACCATCGCGGGGACCGTGGTCGACGTCGTCGACGGCACCATTGCCGGCGCGCCGGGCGTGCTGGTCTCCCACACGACGAGTGAGGGCCGACGGCTGTCGTTTCTGACGGTGGCTGGTGCCCTGCAGGCGGGGCCCGTGGTGCCGGCGTCGGCGGTGGCGGCGGCGTTCTGCGACGGCGTGGTGCACTTCGTCGTGGACCGGGGCCTGGTGCGGGCCGGGGGCGCCGGCACAGGCGCTGCCCGCGGCGTCGGGGCCGACGGCGACGTCGTCATTGGCCGAGCGCCGTTGTTGGCGGTGCCCGATCCGACGGCGCTGCCCTTCGCCGAACTCTGCCCCACCCCCAACGAGCGCATGCTGCTGGTGGCGGGCGGCATGGCGGTGGCCACGGTCACCGACGACGACAGCGCCGGCGCCTTCGCCGTCACCGACAGCCGGCTGTTGGCCTTTCAGCATCGGGCCCGGGCCTACGGCGGCCACGGCGGGCGTTCGTTGCGGGGGGAGCGTCCCTACAGCACGGCGTTGTCGCTCTATGCACCACGCTTGCTGGTGGTCGACGTCGACGCCGACCATGACCTCGACCTCGTCGCCGTCCATGAGCGGCGCCTGTTGATCTTCGTGCGCGGCAGCGATGGTCATTTGGCAGTGACGCCCATCGAGCGGGACGTGGGTCGGCTGGCGGTGGCGTCGTCAGAGGCGGACCTGCGGGTGGTGGCCACCCCCCATTCCCTCATCGTGGCCTCAAGCGTTGGCGCCCTCCCCGAGCACACCGACGTCGTGGAACTGACCGGAACCGCCACGGCGCCCCTGTCGCAGGTGCGTGGGCGACGACGGGTGGAAGGCCTGGCCCTGCTGCTGGGGGCCCGTGGCGACGACGCCGTTTTGGCCCGCATCGATACGAGCCTGGTGGCCTTGTCGGGGGTGGTGCTGACGGGCCGAGTCCCCCTCGAGCTGCAAGCGGGCAGCACCGCGCTCATGACACTGCCGACGGTGGCCGACGTTCGCGCCGGCCGCATCGACGGCGCCCTGCCAGTGGTCGACGTCGACCTCGACGGCGATGGCGTCCTCGACCTGGTGGACCTTGGGGAGCCCGGGCGGGCCGTGTTGTGGCGCGGCACCGGAGGCACCTTCGTGGCGGCGTCGGCGGCGATGTCGATTCCCCGTCTGGAGCGGGCCCTTGGCGCGCCGGCGCTGGGGCGGGTGGTCCTCGTGGGTCGACCTGGGTCGAAAGGCACAGCCGTGCTCCTCCTGCGTGCGGAAGCGCTCCCCGCCAGCCCCTGATGGTCGCCGCACCGCGTCGAAGGCCCGGACACTCGACGTCGGGGCGGAAATGGGGCAGGACGGCAAGACGATTCTTCGGCAGGCGCCGAAGCACTCTTCGAGGAGAACAACACCATGGCCGGCACCACGAAGCACTCGCAGCTCATCGCCTGGATCGACGACATCAAGGCCCTCTGCCAACCCAGGGACGTCTACCTCTGCGACGGTACCCAGGCGGAGTACGACCGCCTCAGCGCCGAGATGGTGGCGTCGGGGACGCTGATTCCCCTCGCGAAGCGTGAGAACAGCTTCCTCGCCCGCAGCGACCCCAAGGACGTGGCCCGCGTCGAGGACCGCACGTTCATCTGTTCGACTTCGAAAAACGACGCCGGTCCGACGAACAATTGGATGAAGCCTGCCGAGATGAAGAAGAAGCTCCACGGGCTTTTTCAAGGCTGCATGAAGGGCCGCACCATGTACGTGGTGCCCTTCAGCATGGGGCCCCTCGGGGGTCCGATTTCCCAGCTTGGCGTCGAGATCACCGACTCGCCCTACGTCGTCACCAACATGCGCATCATGACCCGCATGGGCCAGGGCGCCCTTGACGTCCTCGGCCACGACGGCCAGTTCATTCCCTGCATCCATTCGGTGGGCAAGCCGCTGTTCGCGGGTGAAAAAGACGTCACCTGGCCCTGCAACCCCGAAGAAATCACCATCGCCCACTTCCCCGAGACCCGGGAAATCTGGTCCTTCGGTTCGGGCTACGGCGGCAACGCCCTGCTCGGCAAGAAGTGCCTGGCCCTGCGCATCGCCAGCGTCATGGGCCGCGACGAGGGCTGGCTCGCCGAGCATATGTTGATCCTTGGCGTGCAGAACCCCGACGGCAAGCGCACCTATGTGGGCGCTGCCTTCCCGTCGGCGTGCGGCAAGACCAACTTCGCCATGATGGTGCCCCCGGCGGGCTTTGAAGATCACAAGCTCTTCACCGTCGGCGACGACATCGCCTGGATCAAGCCCGGCAAGGACGGCAAGCTCTACGCCATCAACCCCGAGGCGGGCTTCTTCGGCGTCGCCCCTGGCACCGGCAACAAGACCAACCCCAACGCCATCGCCACCCTGACCAAGAACTGCATCTTCACCAACGTCGCCCTCACCGACGACGGCGATGTGTGGTGGGAGGGTCTGACCGACTCGCCCCCGGCCCACCTCATCGACTGGAAGGGCAACGACTGGACGCCCCAGTCGGGCACCGCAGCGGCCCACCCGAATTCCCGATTCACGGCGCCGGCGTCCCAGTGCCCGTCCATCGATCCGAGCTGGGAAGACCCAAACGGCGTGCCGTTGTCGGCGTTCATCTTCGGCGGCCGCATGTCGAAGGACATGCCCCTGGTGTTCCAGTCGTTCAACTGGAGCCACGGTGTCTATCTTGCGGCCACCATGGGCTCCGAGGCCACGGCGGCGGCAGTCGGTCAGGCGGCCACCCGTCGTGACCCGATGGCGATGCTGCCCTTCTGCGGCTACAACATGGCCGACTACTGGACCCACTGGTTGAACATGGGTCGTCGGGTGCCGAACCCGCCCCGCATCTTCCGCGTGAACTGGTTCCGCAAAGACGAAAACGGCAAGTTCATGTGGCCGGGCTTCGGCGAGAACATGCGCGTGCTCAAGTGGATCCTCGACCGCGTGCAGGGCAAGGGCTACGCCGTCGAGAGCCCCCTGGGCTGGATGCCTCGCCACGAGGACATCAACTGGAATGGCCTCGAATACGACAAGGCCAAGTTCTACGAGCTGATGTCCATCGGCAAGGACGCCGGCACCGCCGAGGCCCACGGCCACGAGGTCCTCTTCGATCGCTTCTTCGACAGGCTGCCCAAGGAGTTCATCTACGAGCGGCAGCTGTTGCGCTCACGCTTGTGGCGCAGCCCCGACCACTGGGAACTCGCCCACGAGTGACGACCGGTCGATGACCACGATGACGCCGACGGACCCGTCGGCGTCATCGTTTGGACTGGGAAGCATTGGATCGGGAAACAAGGGCGCACGCGCATGGCCGATGATCAAGAACCGCATTTTCAGACCGTCATGCACGGCACCATCGCCATCGCGACCAGGACCACCCGTCGCTACGAGTCCGATGCCGAGATGGCGTCGGCCTTCGCTCTCGTGGTGGCCTGGCTCGGCCAGCAGCCCGACCACCTGGGGCTGGTGGTCGATCTCCGCAAGGCCATCGGCCGCAACGACGCCGCCTTCGAAGAGGCCATCAAGCCCCATCGTCAGGCAATGTTTCGGGCCGCCAAACGCAACGTCGTCGTCGTGCAGACAGCGGCGGGCGCGTTGCAGGTCAGACGCCACCTCGCCGGCGACGGCATCGAGGCGGAGGTCGTCACCGACCTCGACCACGCGTTGGCCATCTTGCACAAGAGCCTGGAGCCAGGCTGACGAGCTGGCCTCAGGGGACGCAGCTGGCGTAGGCGCCAGAGACGAAGCCCCGCAACGAGCCTTGCTGGATTTCGTACCAGCGGGTGTTCCCCGAGACGGACTCGCCGCTCACCGACGACAGCCGGGTGACGCGTTCGCCTCGTGACAGCGAGCCGACGGCGCTGCGGCTGGTGCTGGCGGTGGGCCGCACATTGAGGCTGTCGGCGTTGACCTGCACCCTGGAGCAGGTCGTCGTCGTCGTGCCGCCGGTGCTGCCGGAGCCGCCACCAGCACTGGCTCCCTGGGCGCGTTCAATGAGGTTCGACAGGCGGTTGTAGAAGGCGTCGCCGGGGCATGCCGTCGACGTCGTGCCCACCTGGCGATGCCCCTTCACCTTGTCGCGGTTGAGCGCGATGCCATAGGTGCGGCTCATGCTCTTCATGATGCGGGCGCCGGCGTCGAGCATCGCGGTGCTCGGTGCAGCACTCGTGAACGTGCCGATGAAAGAGATGCCAACGTTGCTGGTGTTGGCGCCGCCAGCATGGGCGCCGACGATGTTCTCGACGCGCCCCTGATAGACCCTGCCGTCCTGGCCGATGAGGAAGTGGTAGCCGACGTCGCACCAGCCCTGGGTATTGATGTGGTAGTTCTGGATTTGCCGCAGGCGGGCCGGCATCGACATCGAATCGTTGTTGGGCGTGACGGTGTGGTGAATCGTCAGGCGGTTGGGCGTGTGGCGCGGACCACAGCTGCGTGAGCGGGCCCCCCATTGGCTGCGGGTGACGACGAGGCCGTCGGCAGCGAGACCCTGCAGGTCTTCACTCTGGCTCTCGGCATCGACGTCGAGGTCCACATCGGCGGCGGCGGGCTCGTACACAAAGGTTTCGGTGACGAGGAAGCTCAGGCTGCTGCCGGCCTCAAGCTTGAAGCGCAGTTGGGCGGCGTCGCTGTTGGCGGCTACGTCGAGGAGGCCATTGTGGGCGGCTTCGTCGCGGTAGTTCTCGGTGAGCTCGGACCAGGCGCCCCAGCTGCCATCGGTGCGGGCGCGGGCTTCGGCGATGACGGTGCCGGGGGCGTCGTAGCGGACACCGATGCGGTTGAAGACGTCGGCGCCGCGCTCGATGATCGGCGTGACGCTGTAGCCGTCTTCGTCGACGGTGAGCTGGCCCCGCAGGTCATCGTCCTGGGCCACGAAGGCGACGGTGTGGTCGGCGTCGACTTCGCGGCTGTGGGGATTGAGATCCGTGCTGCAGCCCGCGCTGAAAGCCGCGGCCGCTGCGGCGATGATGGTGCTGAAGCGCGCAACGCTGTGGGTCTTGGTGTGCATGCACCAGACATACGGGCCAGGTGCGTGGCCCCGCATCCGCCAGATGGCTGCCGGTTGTGCCCGATTATCGGGTGATCACCGGAGGGGAGAAGCACCTACACGACGTCGTCAGCGCCGTGAAAGGGCTTCACTTTTTGCCCGTGCGTCACTCGGCGTCGTCGACGGGCTGGTAGTGGCTGGGGCGTTCGGCCAGGGCCCCCTTGCCGGACTGGAACTGCTTCCAGCTCACATCGGGGGCCCCATTGGGGATGTGCTTCATGGTGATGCACTCGGGCACCGGGCACACCAGGCTGCACAGGTTGCAGCCGACGCACATGTCTTCTTTGACCTCGACGAGGCGGCGGCCGTCTTTCTGCACGAGCTTGAGGGCCTGGTGGGCGCCGTCTTCGCAGGCGATGTAGCAGAGCTCGCAGCCGATGCACTTGTCGTGGTCGATGCTGGCGCGGGTGAAGTGGTTGAGGTTGAGGTTTTCCCACTTGGTGATGGTGGGGGCGGCCTTGCCCTTGAAGTCGGCGAGGGTCTTGTAGCCCTTGTCGTCCATCCAGTTCGAGAGGCCGTCGATCATGTCTTCGACGATGCGGAAGCCGTAGTGCATGACGGCGGTGCAGACCTGCACGTTGTCACAGCCCAGGGCAATGAACTCGGCGGCGTCGCGCCAGTTGCTCACGCCACCGATGCCCGAGATGGGCAGGGAGCCCGCTTCGGCGTCCGTCGAGATGGCGCTGATCATGTTCAAGGCGATGGGCTTGACCGCCGGGCCGCAGTAGCCGCCGTGGCTGCCCTTGCCGTTGACGTTGGGCATCGTGGCCATCTTGTCGAGGTCGATGCCAATGATGGAGTTGATGGTGTTGATGAGCGACACGGCGTCGGCGTTGGCGCGCTTGGCGGCGCGGGCGGGGTAGACGATGTCTGAGACATTGGGGGTCAGCTTGACGATGACCGGGATCGTGGCGACTTCCTTCACCCACTCCGTGATCTGCTGGCAGTACTCGGGGACCTGGCCGACGGCGGCCCCCATGCCCCGCTCGACCATGCCGTGGGGGCAGCCAAAGTTGAGCTCGAAGCCGTCGCAGCCGGTCTCGCCCTGGGTGCGTTTGACGATCTCGTGCCAGGCGTCGCGGTTGGTCTCGACCATCAACGACGCAATGAGGGTGTGCTTGGGGTAGCGCTTCTTCACGAGCGCCATCTCCTTGATGTTCTCCTCGACGGAGCGGTCGGTGATGAGCTCAATGTTGTTGAGGCCGATGAGTTTTTGCGTGCCCGAGTCGAGGCCCCCGTACCGTGAGTACACGTTGACGATGGGCTGCCCGATGGTCTTCCACACCGCCCCGCCCCAGCCGTGGTCGAAGGCCCGCGCCACCTGCCCGTAGGTGTTGGTCGGCGGCGCCGATGCCAACCAGAACGGGTTGGGGGAGACGATGCCGGCGATGGTGGCGGTCAGGTCGGCCATGGTGCGAGCTCCTCAAACGTGGTGGGCGGCGAGGCTACGCCGACCACGCCGTTGCCGTCGACCATGCACCATGTCGCTGCTGCAATGCGTCATCCAAGGCGTACGAACGCCACGCCGTCGTCGTCAGCTTGGATGGTGATGACGGTGCCGTCGGCTTGCAGGCGCACCGAGCGCAGCACGACCGGCGCGGGTTTTGTCAGCCCCAGGCGCGCGGCAGCGGCGTTGGCGCTCGGTCCCGCCAGGCGTTCCTGCTCGAGGCGGTCTTCTTCTTCGGCGAGGTGGCCCATCACGCTGTCGAGGTCCACCAGCGCCGTCCCCGGTGGCAGGGGCAGGCTCACGAGGCGCAGCAGCAGGGGCAGCCAGGCCACGTCGAGAGGCAGCGCCAGCGACTCCAGCAGCCCGCAGACGCCCTCGAAGCTGCCATCCCCCACCGGGCCGAGGGAATGCCGTCCCTGGCCCCACAGCTGGACCTGGACCTCGCGGCACATGAAGGGCGCGTCTTCGCGGGGGGGCGTATGGCCGCGCGCGATGAGCATCCCCCGACCGGGCAACAGCGCCATCGGCACATCGTCGTCGGCCAGGCGGGCATCGGCGGCGGCCGCCCACAGGGCAGCGACGGGGCCCGCACTGTTGCGGTTCCAGCACTCGCCGCCCACGAGCGCGCAGTGGTAGGTGAGGATGTTCTGCCAGGCGACGCCGAGGGCGAAGTCGACGTCGCCAAAGGCCGGCAGCAACGCCTGGGCGTGGTCGGCGACGACGCCAACAATGACGTCGTCGAATCGTGTTCTTCCGTCGCGAAAGAACGAAAAATGGGCGAGCTTCTTCGGCGCCACCGTCGCGATGGCCCGACTCATGGCGATGGACCACGGCGAGGCGATGGGGTCCTTGCTGCTGAAGCCGTCGACGGTGGTGGCGATGGCCTGCAGGATGCCAGCGGGAGGCACGCCTTGTTCCTGCATATGCCCGAAGTTGCGCACGATATCGGCGGTGCCTTTCGGTCCCACCCGGGGCGCGAGCACGCCCTTGAGACGAGCCAGGGCCTCGTTCACCTCCCGCTGGCTGACGACGTGCTCCATCTCAGGGCTGCGTCGGGTCTTTCGACGTCGTCAGCGCCGGCCTGGCCCGCAAATCCGTCGTGTAGGCGGGCAGCACCCACTTCTGCCACACAGCCTCGGTGACACCCTTGGCAGTGACGATGTCCTTGAGGGCTTCGCCCTGCTTGTTCAACGTGCGCGGGTAGCTCGGGTCGTCGAAGTCGACGCTGTAGGCGCCAAAGCGCTGCAGGCGACCTTCGACCCATTCGAAGTTGTCGGCGAGGGTCCAGTGGTAGTAGCCGCGCACGTCGACGCCGTCCTCGATGGCCCGACCGAGCTCCCACAGGTGCTCCACGACGAACATCGCCGCCTGCTCCTGCTGCTGCGCCGTCGCTGGCAGGGCATCACCGGGCTCGAGGTCTTCGGCGCCGACGGGACGGCCGTTGGTGGTGGTGCCGTTCTCGGTGATGATGATGGGCAAACCCCAGCGGCTGAAGCGCAGCAAAGTGTCCCTGAAGCCCGCCGCCGAGATTTCGCGCCCCATGCCGTTGTGAGGCAAGAGCGGACCATCACCGCTGTAGCTGGCGACGTCGACGAGGGGGGCGCCATAGAGCGGGGCGGTCTCGACGAGCAACTCGCCCAAAAAGCCCTCGTCGGTGATCTTGCCGGGGCCGTAGTACTGCACGCCGATGAACTCGAGGGTGTTGGCCAACTCCGCGATGGTGCCCTCGGGAGGCACGGTGTCTGTGTCGTCGAAGTCCTGGTCGAGGTTCACGTCGAGCTTGCCCGACGTCAGGGCCTCCATCGCCCAATCGTTGAACGCGTAGTTCAAGCTCTGGGCGGAGCGCTCCTGCTCGGGGTCGCCGGGGAATTCCGGGTAGAGGTCGTTGGCCGTCATCGTCAGGCCCACGAACGAGTTGGCGCCGTCGTTGTCGGCGTCGATGTCGTCAAGCTCCTTGATGACGTTGAAGGCGGCGGCGTGCATGAACAACAGGTTGATGCCGAGCTTGGTGCCGCGGCCGATGTCGAGCTGTTTGCCGGGGGGGAAGCGGCCGTCGATGTAGCCGACGACGATCATGGAAAACGGCTCGTTCAGCACGGTGTAGGTGTCGACCTTGTCCTTGATGCGCGGAATCACGTGGCGCACGAAGTCTTCGAAGTCGTCGACGACGTCGCGGCTGTCGGTGGCCATGCGATCGACGGCGCCACCGGCGGCTTCGGCATCAGGCTGCTGCACCCACACGGGCACCGTCCAATGCCACAGGGTGATGACGGGATCGAGGCCAGCGTCTTTGACGGCGGTAACGACCTCGACAAAGTGATCGAGCTCGGCCTCGTCGAACACATCGGGCTGGGGCTCGATGCGGGACCAATCGACGCCGAGGCGGAAGGTGTCGAGGCCGAGGTCTTTGGCCCGCTGGATATCCTCGCGGAACTGGGTGCGAAAGCCGTTGCCGTCGGGGTTGCGTTGCCCGGCGCTGGCCTTGTCCATCTCCATCCAGCGGTGCCAGTTGCTGTCGACGACGGCGCCGTTGCCGTCGAGGTCGCCCTCCACCTGCCATTGGGCGATGGCGGTGCCGAAGCGGAAGCCGTCGGGAAAGGCGACGGGGTCAAAGGCAGGTGGCTCGTCGGTCGGGCAGGCTCCAGCAAGAGCGAGGGCACACAGCGAGGTGGTGAGAATCAGGCGACGCATGGGGGCAGCATAGCCCACGGGGCACGGGCGCACAGCCCTGCGCCCTCGGGCACCTTGGTCACGCATCTCATGGGGTCCCCCCATTCTGGCCGCACCTGATACGCTCGCCGTCATGACGACCCAGCTCGACGTCCTGCGGGCGATGACGCCGGCCCAGCGCCTTCAGGCAGCGAACCGGCTGTATTGGACGGCACGCCAGATCAAGGAAGCGGCCATCAGGGCCCGTCATCCCGAGTGGACCGACGAGCAGGTCAAGCGCGAGGTCAAAGAAGCCTTCATGTATGCCCGTGGATGATCTCGCCAGCCTCTTTACCGAAAGGCTGGCCCTGGCCGGCATCGAGTACATGGTCACGGGCAGCACCGCCTGCATCGCCTATGGTGAGCCGCGCCTGACCCTCGACATCGATCTCGTCGTCGAGCTGACATCGCTGGCGCAGGCCGAGGCCATCGAACGCTGTTTTCCACTGACGGACTTCTACGCCCCGCCCATTGAGTCCATCACCATCGAGATGCGGCGAAGCCTCAGGGGCCACTTCAACATCATCCACCACGACTCGGGCTACCGTGCCGACGTCTACATCATGGGCAGCGACCCACTCCACGCGTGGGCGTTCGCACGAAGACGCCGCCTCAAGCTCGGCAGTTCGGAGTTGGTGCTGGCCCCGCCTGAGTACGTCGTCGTGCGGAAGCTCGAGTACTTCCGCGAAGGCGGTTCCGAGAAGCACCTGCGCGACATCGCCAGCATCCTCAGGGTCTCCAGTGGCGACGTCAACCTCGAGCAGATTGCGGCCCTCGTCGAGCGCATGGGCTTGCAGTCCCAGTGGCAGCAGGCCCAGACCGAGGCCGCGAAGGTCACACCTGACTGAGCAATGACGAGTTCGCGCTATTCGGAGCCCCGGCGACCTTCCATGAAGGCCCGCAGATCTTCGGGGCCACGCAGGCGGGGCGGTGCTGCTTCGACGCTTTCGGCCTCGGGCGCATCCTCAACCGGCTCGACGGCGTGGTCGATGTCCTGGTCGGTGCCAGGCCCCGTGCCGGGGCGGGCGACGTCGTCGACGGCCCAACTCGTTGGGCTCCCGCCCGGACGGTGGGGGGCGGTGACGAAGACGGGGATGACGCTGGCCTTGCGAGCCGCCCGCGACTTCCGCTTCTTTTTCTTCTTCTTGGGCTGGGTCGACGGGTCCTGCAGACCCGGGCGTTGTTGGCGACGGGCGTTCTTCGCTTTGCGCCACGCCGACAGGTGGGCGAAGCGGGCCTCGAGGTAGGCGAGTTCTTCCGGGGTGGCCGTGTCAGCGTCACGACGACGACGGGCGTCTTCGTAGGCGACGTAGCGCAACGTCCGCTCGCTGCGGGAGCGGCCGTCGGGGGCGGGCAGGGGCGGGCTCTCTCCCCGGGCCCGCATGGCTTCACGCGCCGCCAGGGCCACCTCAAGGCGGGCCTCGCGCTCGGTGCGACGGGCCACCCGGCGCTTCTTGGTGGGCGCCGTCGTCAAGGTCGGCGAGGTCGTCGACGACGACGGTGGAGCAGCTGTCGACGTCGCTGGCGTCGAATCGGAATCAAGGTCGAGCATCGAGGCCCCCTACACAGCGAAGAAGTCGATGATCTGCTGGCGCATGGCGTCGGCGTCGCGCATGCCCATCGCCACGAGGTCCGAAGCGTATTCGCCGTCGAACAACAGGTACGACAACAAGTCGCCTTCGCGCTCGCCGCCGGTGCCCGCCAAGCGACGCAACAGGGGCCCCACGATGGGACCGGCGCGGGCGACGACGCTGCCGAGGCGCAGATGTTTGGCGGCGACGGCCGCGATGTCTTCGTTGGGCCGCACGAACAGGGCGTCCACCTTGCGGTAGGGCTGGCCCCTGGTCTTTGTCAGCGCCGCGCCGAGGGCGTCTTGAAAACCCTCGCCGTAGGCGGTGGTGCCGGCGTCGATGAGGGCGTTGAAGCGCTCGAGGCGTTGCAGGTCGTACTCGGTCTTGTCCGACAGAAACGAGTTCAAGATCTTGCCGAGCAGAAACGCCGCCGACGGGGACTGCTCGACGCTGTCCTGGGGATTGGGCAGCATGCCGCCTTCGCCGTCGGGCTCTTCTTTGGCCCGCAGGCCAATGACCAACAGCCGATCGGCACCAAGGCGGATGGCGGGGCTGATGGGGGTGTTCAGCTTGAGGCCGCCGTCGCAGTAGACCTCGCCGCCGATGTCGACGACGGGAAAGACCCAGGGGATCGCCGCCGATGCCAATGCGTGCTCGGGGCCAATCTTCACCGACCTCGGCACCACCGAGGGGTCTGTCGACCACGCCGGCAACACGCCGTCTTTGGTCTGGATGAAGCTGTGGGTCTTGCCCGAGCCAATGTGGGTGGCGTTGACGCACACGCCCTTGAGGACCCCGGTCTGGATGTTCTCCTCGATGAGGCTCCAGCGGGTGCCGCGACGAACCAGGGCCTCCAGGGGCGAGGTGTTCAGCAAGCCGCCCAGGCGCCCGGGACCCACCACGTCGTCGAGCTCACCGCGCCCGCGGCTGCCAAACAGGAAGCGCGGCAGGTTCAGGAGCTGCTTGAGCCCCACCTGGTAGACGCCCTCGATGCGCAGTCGTTCCCAGACGTCGGCAAGGGCCCGGCCCTGTACCTCGGGCTGGTGGGAACTCGCCGCCAGAAAGCAGGTGTTGATGGCCCCCACCGAGGTGCCGCAGATGATCTCGAAGCGCGCGTTGTTGCGGGTGCGGGCCGGCAACTCATTGCGGATGTATTTGATGATGCCCGCTTCGTAGCAGCCGCGAGCGCCGCCTCCCGACAGCACGAGCCCCGTGACCGCCGCTCTGGAGCGACGGACCCGGGGTTCATCGGCCGGGGCGGGAATCGTGGTGACGACCGCGCTGCCGGCAATGCTCACGTCGTCGAGAGGGGGCATGACGCCATGATGGCGTCTCTGCCGGTGGGACGCCAGTTTCTCCCGGCGCCGCACGGCAACGCTGCCATCGCCGTCATCGCCGCCCGCTCAGGGAGCGGCGACGGCGGGGACAGCACCTTCCACCGGTGGGGCAGCAGCGGCAGCGGCAGCGGCAGCGGCTGCCTGTTCGGCGGCGAGCTTGGCGGCGGCCTGCTGGGCGGCAAAGGCCTTCTCGGATTCGGTCTTGAGAGCGGCGAGGCCACTCTCGAAGTCCTTGCCAATCATGCTGTCCATCGAGGCCACCAGAGACATGGCCTTGCCCATGAACGTGTTGTCCCCGCCCATGCCCCAGGTCACCGACGTGCTGCCGTCTTTTTCAGCGAAGGTGAAGGTCACCTTGGCGGTGCTCGGGAACGGCTCGATGAACTCCAGGTTCTCTTCGATGCGGGTGTTGTCCACTGAGGCCGTCATGGTTTGCTTGCCTTTGCCCACCTCGTCGTTGCCGCTCCAGCTGTACGACGAGCCAGCACCGAATGACGGCGTGCTGAAGGTCTTTTTCTGGGCCGGATCGAGCTTGTCCCACGGGTACCAGACCCCGCGGGCCTGGTAGTCGTTGACGAGGGGGAAGATCGCGGCGGCGGGAGCGGCGACCACGACGCTGCGCTCCACAAGGAAGGTCGCGGGCCTGGTTGCGATGAGCCCCAGCAACCCAACCAGAACGACGCCGACACCAATCAGGACCTTCTTCAACATGGGCTTCTCCAGATGTTCGAACACAAAAGACCGGGGCGGGCAGACAGAACGAAAAGCGGCGGCGAAAGCTGGTGACGGCGTCGCAACCCGCCGCTGACAGAGAACGACAGGGACCGACAGCGGTCCATCCGACCAGACAACCCCCTACAGTGACCCACAAGCACCGACAACCGGTGGGTCACGTCGTCAGCGGGCCCGCAGCACAAACGTCGCCGAGGCGATGCTCTGGGCGTAGACGCGGTCGAGGACCACGTGGACCCGCTGGGCCTCGGCGCCGTAGTTCATCTCGACAATGCGGGTGGCATTGGCGGTCGGCGTCGATGTTCCCGGCGTGAAGCCCAGGCGGAACACCTGCAGGCCTTGGGCGTCGGCGGGAATGAACAGGGTGTCCCCCGCCAGCGTGAGGGGCGCGTTGAACGAGGTGCCCGTCGTCAGCACCACCTCGGGGCCGACGGCACCGACGCCATCGATGGTGCGGATGGCGGTCACGCGAGCCGCCGTGTTGCGGGTGTAGACGACCTTGCGACCGTCGACGCGCAGGCTCGAAACGGGGTCTGACGTGAGCTGCAGGGGCACGCCCAGGGCGCCGCTGCCGGGATCGAAGGGCACCCGCCACACACCCTGGTCGGCGACGGCGGTGCCGGCGGCGAAGGGGCGATCCGAGAAGCCGACGTAGACGAAGCCGCCGTAGATGGCGACGACGGCGGGGCGTTCCTGGGTGAACTCGTTGGAGAGGCCCAGGGGCGTGGCCCGGGTGGTGATGCGCGCGATGGTGGTGGTGTTGTTCACCATCTGGGTGACGACGAGGTCGAGGGCCCGGTCGTTGGCGCCAGACACAGCGACTGCAAAGGGCCACGACAGCGTTCCGCCCACGTAGGTGCGGGCGCCCTCGGCGGCGGCCGCCACGTTGCGCGTGATGCGGCCCGACAGACCCGCCCCCGATCGCGTGAAGGTGTGGACGCGGGATCCGAGGGTGCCGTCGTTGTCGACGAACAAGATCTGGCGGCCGTCGGCGGCGACGGAGACCACGTTTTCGTCGGGGGTCGCCAGTTGGTCGGCGACGAGGCCGCCGCGCTGCAATTGGGTCACGGCCTGGTCGGCGTTGCCCTTGTTGCCCGCCTGGGCGCGACCCTGGACCAACACGTTGTCGACGACGGCGGCGTCGAAGGCACCGAAGGGCACGCCCTCGACGGCGAGGCCATCCAGGCGCGTCATCTCGCCAAATTCAAGCACGTCCACAAAGGGATTGGTGTTGCCCGTGACGACGTAGGCGCGGTTGCCACTGATGGCGGTGCCACCGAGTTCGACGATGTCGCCGCTCTGGTTGGCGGCGGTGTGGCTGGCCACCAGGTCGATGCTGGTGCGGGCGCTGAAGTCGTAGATGTCGACCCGGCCGCGACCCGTCGCCACGATGTAGGGACCGACCAATTCCAGGGAGCGCGACGCGACCCCGATGCTGCGGGACACCACCGGGCAGGTGCCGCTGCAGGCGCCGAGGTCGACGACGTGGAGGTCGTTGTCGGGACCGTTGTCGTCTTTGGCCGCGATCAGGAACTGACCCGCCAGGCGGACCACGGCATTGCCCTCGATGGGCTGCACGAGGTTCGTCGGCGCCGCCAGGTTGGTGATGTTCACCAGGAACGAGCCCATGGCCAGCGTCGTGCCCTGGATGTCCACCGTCGACACGCCAAAGATGCCGCGCTCCTCGTTGTTGAACGGGGTGGCGGTGCCGTTGGGGGTGCTCTGGGTGATGGTGCTGCGCAACGTCGGCGCTGCCGGTGTCGCTGCAAAGACGGGGGCCAGGTCGAAGAGTTCGACGAAGCCGTTGTTGCCGCGCACGACGGTGCTGGCGTGGCCGACGGCCATGGCGTTGCCGCTGACAGCCACGGACAATGACGTCTGACCACCGGTGTTGCCGAGGCTGACGACCCGCTGGGGCGGCGTGCCCTCTCTGAGGCGGAAGATCTTCAAGCCGGCGGTGCCGTCGGCGACGAAGGCAAAGCCCCCCTGCAGCACGACCTGGCGGGGGTCTGTCAGCCCTTCGGGAACCGTCGGGTGCTGCAACGACGACACCAGCCCGGTGCAGGTCTTGAAGCCGGCCGCGTCGGCGATGTCGGCGCAGGCCGGGTTTGTGATGTCGAGTTCGAGGAGGCCGCCGCCGGCGGTGGCGACGTAGAGCAGGCCCCGGCGGGCAGCGACGGTCTGGGCCCGCTGGGTCGACGACAAGCCAAGTTGGGTGGCGGTCAAGCGGGCGGCGACGAAGACCGGCAGGAATTGGGGCGTGGCCGCGATGACGTTGCAGCCGTCGCCGCAGGTGGCGTCGAAGCCCGAGGCATTGTCGATGGCGTCGACGGCCTGCAGGGCCACGCACAGGGCGAAGCGGTTGGGCAGACCCGACAGGACCGCCGACGTCGACGTCCGCCCGATGTTGATGGGGGAGGGGCCCTGCTCGGCGGCGGTGCCCGTGTAGGACGCGGCGTCCGTCGGGCAGGTGGCGCCGATCTTCGGCGCGTAGAGCAGGTTGAAGTGGTCGACGTCGGACACCGCCGGCCAGGTCAGGCGCACTTCGGCGTCGCCGGCGCGGGCTTCCAGCTGGGGAATGGCCGGGGGACTGCTGTCGTCGACGAGGGCCACGAAGTCGGTCTCTGACAGATTGCCCGCGAGGTCCCGGGCGCGAACGACGAAACGGGTCTCGGTGTCCGCCGGCAGGGTGACCAACACGCAGGCTGCCGCGACGCTGCCGGCGCAGGCACCGGCGGTGGTCGAGGTGGCGGTGGTGACGACGCCACCGATGATCAACTCATGGCGGTCGAGGTTGGCGTCGGTGGCGACGGCGGCAAGCTCAAGGGCGAAGGCGCCGACCCCGTTGGGGGCGTTCAGCGTGGTGGACGTCGTCAAGAAGCGCGGTTGGGTGGGTGCGGTCTGATCAAGCTCCACCACCCGGGCGATGGCCTGAGCCGAGATGTTGCCGGCGGCGTCCCGGGCCCGCAGCCCGATGGTCTTGCAGCGACGGGCGTTGCTGTCGTCGCCAGGGAGGGCGAGGTCGACGGTGGGTGAAGGCAGCACCGTCGCCGTCGGCGTCGTGAAGGCGGCGTTTGGCACCGCGGCGGGAGCGCAGGCGCCGCCGCTGCGGGCCCCCTCCAACACCGCAAGCTCGAGGGTCAGTTGGCTGCCAGTGCCTCCCGGTGGCGTGACGAACAAGCGGGCGGTGGTGCGGTTGGTGATGGGGCCGCCGTCGATGATGAACAGGGGCGTCGTCGGGACCTCGGTGTCGAGCAGGTAGGCGACGGTGGCGCTGGGGCTCTCGTTGCCGGCGGCGTCGATGGCGGCGACCCGGAACTGCACCAGGCAGCCATCGACGGTGGCCGGGACGGTGGGCGTGAAGGCCGTGACCGTGATGTCGGCGCGGTCGACGGCGACGACGCCGCTGCAGTCGCCGGCGCCGCTGTCGACGACGTCAAAGCGGACGCGGAACCGGGTGGCGTCGGCCACCGAGGACCAGGTGTGGCTGCTGGCGTTGCGGGGGGATGAAACCCCCGTGAGCACCGGGGCCTGGGGCACGGTGGCGTCGATGGTCAGTCCGGGCCCGTCGACGGTGCGGACGTTGCCGGCCTTGTCGGTGACCAGCACGCGCCACAGGTAGGCGCCATCGCCAAGGGGCGGCGTGGTGACACTGAAGGCGCCAATGCCCAGGCGCTGGGCCGAGAACACCACGTTGGTGAAGCCGACGTCGGTGGCGACGAGCACTGTGGCCCGCAGCTCGGCGTTGGCGGTGAAGTTGTCGGCCACGATGGTCGACGCCAACGTGGGGGTGTTGTCGTTGGTGGTCAGGGCGGCGGCGCTGGCGTTGACCGTCAATCCCGTGGGGGCCCCGGGCTGGGTGGTGTCGACGACAAAGGCGACGGTGCTGGCGCTGCTGCTGTTGCCGGCGGCGTCGCGGGCGCGGACGTCGAGGACGTAGTTGTTGGCCTGGGGCAGGGCGATGGACTCGGTGAGTTCCGTCGACAAGGTGGTGATGGGCCCGCGGATGGTGGCGGCCCCCTGCAGCACCCGCACCTCGTAGCTGGCGGCGTCGGCCACGGTGGTGAAGCGGTAGATGGGCGTGGTGTCGGCGCTGTGCTCGTTGCTGGTGGGGGACGTGATGGAGGGTGACTGGGGGGCGGCCCGATCGAGGAGCACCGAGCGGCTGTCGGTGCTGGCGTTGCCGGCGCGGTCCCTGGCCGTGAGGGTGACGGCGACGGTGCCATCGACGACGCCGCTGCCTGCGGGGGCCAGCTGCAAGGTGGTGTTGACCGAGACGGCGGGCGTCGACGACAGGACCGTGGTGCGCGACGCGCCCCCCTGGGTGACGGTGGCTGTCAGGGACGCCAGGGCATCGCTGTCGCTGTCGACGACGGCGACGGACACCGAGCCGAGGGGGTCGTTGCTGAACGAGGGCAGCGACACCACCAACCGCGGTGGCGTGGTGTCGAAGTGGACGCCGTGGCTCAAGGGCGCCGGGGTTTGGTTGCCGGCGCCGTCGACGAGGATGGCGAAGACCGTGTAGTCGTCGCCGTCGCTGCCGAGGAACTCCGGGGTCCGCACCCGGGCCGTCTCGGTGGCACCGGTGGCGCCGAGGCCCGTGATGGCCGCGGTGGTGACGGCGCTGGCGTCGGTGGCCAGGCGCACGCCCGCGGTTTCGGTGCCACCAAGGATGCTCGCGCCGGGAACAACGGCGACCTCGTGGACGCGGCTGTTGACGTGGAAGCGCACGCCGTCGTTGGCGCCGGCGGGCAGCGACACCGCAAACGACGCCCCCGTCGACGCGCCTGGGGTTGGTGGCGTGCGGTCGAGGACAATGGAGCTGGCGGCGGTGGTGGCGGCAGGGGCCGTGCTGCAGTTGCCGGCGCCGTCACAGGCGAAGGCGAAGGCCCGCTGCACGCCGTCGACGCTGGAGGCCATGGTCACGTCGAGCTCGACGCTGCGGTTCTGGATGGAGGAACAGACGGCACCGGCGGGCAGGGTGGTGGGCGCCACGATGGCGAAGGCGGCACAGGCCGTGATGGCGTCGGCATCGGCGACGTCGACGGTGGCCCGCACGACGGTGCTGCGGGTCAGGCCGTCCCGCAGGGCGTCTTCGCCGCGGGCGAGGGTGAGGGTGATGAGGCCCGGCGCCACCCGGTCGAGGGTGACCGTGGCCCGCTGGACCTCGGAGACACTGGCTCCCGAGCGGGTCTGGAAGAACACCGTGACGGCGCCGTCGATGGCCGGCAGGTCGACGGTGGGGGCCACGACGTTGGCGCCGCTGCCGACCAGGGGCACAAAGGCCGGGCTCCCGTCGCCGGCATTGAAGGCCGTGGTCGAGACCCGGGTATCGGTGACGCCGTCAAACGAGATGCCGCTGACCTGCAGGCGGGTGACGTTGACCACGCTGACGCCGGCGCAGGGCTCCGACGCCAGGCCCTGGGCGGTGGGGCGGCACAGGGCCAGCACGCCGTCGTCCACGCCGAGGACGCCCGCCGTGGGGGCGCCGCCAATGTCGGCATCGACCACCGTGGTGACGTCGGCGCTGATGGCGAAGGCGCCGCTCTCGGCGCCGACGAAGCCGGGGAAGAACGCCAGGGCGCGATAGTCCGTGCCAACCACCAGGGCGGCGTTCCAGCTGCCATCGGCGGCGGTGGTGGTGGTGGCGACGGCGACGTCGGCACCGTCGAGGATGGTGACCTGGATGCCGCCGTTTTGGGTGCTGCTGCCCTGACGTCCGTCGAGGACGAAGCGACCGACCGCGTCGCCGACGGCTTCCACCGTGATGACCACGGCGGCGCTGCGGGCGCTGTTGCCGGCGCTGTCTTCGACAACGGCCACGAGGTCGCGGGCGCTCTGGTGGTCGCCGTCGATGGCCACCTGGATGGGGCCGGTGTAGGGAACACTCACACCGACGTTGGGCCCGGCCACGACGGCGGTACCGCCGCTGGTCTCCAGCCGCCAGCGGGCGGGGACTTCCGCCGAGGCCACATCGATGGTCACAAAGCCCTGACGGCGGACCACGGCGCCGAGCCCTGCTCCATCCACCAACAGGCTGGGGGTGGGAGGAGGTGTGACATCGACGGTGACGGTGCGCTCATCGACCACACCCACATTGCCGGCGGCGTCGGTGGCGAAGACGCGGCTCGTGTGGCTGCCGTTGTCGGGAGTGATGGCGGGACCGATGCCGCGAATGCGGGCGACCCCGCTGGCGGCGGCCACCACGGTCTGGGCCCCGGCGTCCACGTCGTCGAGGGTGGCGCTGAAGGAGATGACCCGACCGGTGACGTCGACGATGGTGGCGTCGAGGGCGGGCACGCGGGGCGGGGTGCCCGGGGCGGGCGGGCAGCTGCCGCCAAAGGTCGCGCACGACAGCAGCAAGGGGCCAGCAACACCGTCGAGGGTGACGGACAACGCTTCCGGCGGGACCCGGTCCACCACGAGGGGAATGGCGAAGGCCCCCGACGACAGGGGGCTGACGAAGTCGCCGCAGGCCTCGACGGACTCGTCGCAAGAGCATCGACCGGCAAAGCAGACGCGCAGCTCGGCCTGCACCGTGCGGGGGCCGTCGTCGCCGTCAGCCAGGGTGACGCCCACGTCGCCAGTGGCGGGGGAGAACGCGGCATCGGGGGCGAGCTGCTCGGCGGCGCGGACTTCGACGGTGTCGCCAGCGGCCAGCAACAGCAGGCCGGTGTTGACCCGCAAGGTCACCGACAACGACGGCAGAAACGGCGCGAACGGGGGGAGGTCGTCGTTGTCGCTGTGTTCCACCACCGAGAAGAGCTCTCCCAGGGCGACCAGGGTCAGGGGCTCCACCTCGACGGGGGCGTCCTGCACCGCAAAGACCGGCGAGGACACCGGGGCCGTGCCCGTCGCCGAGGCCTGGACGGCATAGCTCGCCGGCGGCACGTTGCTGAACGTGAAGGTGCCGCTGCCCACGACGACGGCCCGTTGCTGCAGGGAAGCGTCGGTGGCGAGGGGGCCCGCGGGCCGCAAGGTGACGACGACGACGGCGGTGGCGTCGTCGGTGTCCACGCGGCCGGCGACGCTGCCGACGAAGCCGCCCACCTGGCGCGTCGGGGTCAGGTCCCGCCGCACCCGTTCACCAGCCGTGATGCTGAAGGGAACCTCGACGTTGGCGAAGCCGCCGCCACCGTTGTCGTCGGCGACAAAGGCCAGGCGGTAGCTGCCCGGGACGAGGGCAATCTCGAAGGTGCCGGCGGCGTCGCCGTCGAGGCCCTCGGGGACGACGGCGTCACCGTCGCGGGTGACGGGGCGGGCGCCGCCGCCGACGGTGACCTCGCGGCCATCACTCTGCAGGACCCGCAGGGTGACGGGTTGGCTGGCGAGGTCGCGGCCTTCGAGGACGACCCGGCCGATGACGGCGCCGGGTTCCTGCTGGTCGGCAGGGGTGTTGGGGTCGAAGGGGTTCGTCGGCGAGACGACCTCACAGCCAAGGACCGCCAGGATGGCCAACGAAAGCAGTGCGCGAACAACCATGGCTCGACGCTAGCAGAATGCGTGGGGCCGTCGACGGGGTGACCGCTCAAAGCAATCGGTCGATTGACGCCCGCCACACCGGGCTGGCCGCAGTCTGCCGCGGCCGCCTCAGCGCACCTGACCGCGCCGTTCTCGCTTGCTGGCGTACATGGCGTCGTCCGCCCCGCGCATGGCGGCGGCGATGACGCCGGGCTCCACCGCAATGCCGACCCCCGCCGAGAAGCGCACGGGGGCCCCGCTGCCGTTGGCGTTGTGCTGGTCCACCGCCGCGTTGAGGCGAACCAGGGCCTGTTCGGCGGCCTCCACTGTCGTCTGGGGCAAGACGATGACGAACTCGTCGCCGCCCACCCGGGCCACGACGTCGTCACCGCGGGCGACGGAGGAAAAGAGCCTGGCGGCATCCACCAGCAGGCGATCGCCGGCCGCATGGCCCTGCTCATCGTTGACGGGCTTCAAGCCGTCGATGTCGATGACGATGAGGGCCACGGGAAAGCGCCGCCCCTTGGCCAGCCGGTTGAGCTCTTCTTCGAGGTAGGCCCGGTTGAAGAGGCCCGTCAGGGCGTCATGGGTGCTGGCCCAGCGCAGCTCGTCCTCGAGGGCCTGGCGAATGCGCACGTCCCGCACCACGGCGATGGTCCAGCGGCGATCGTCGTGGACGAGGGAGCTCAGGGCCACCTCGACGGCAATTTCTTCGCCGGCTTTCGTCTCTGCCGACAACGCCGACAGGGGCGTGCCCATCTGCCGGGTGTGGGGCTGGCGCTCGTAGCCCTCGCGCTTGCCGACGTGGCCATCGCGCGCTCGTCGCGGGATGAGCAGCTCGACTTTCTGCCCCATCATTTCATCGCGGGCATAGCCAAAGAGCCTCTCGGCGGCGCCGTTGACGCGGGCGATGCGGCCGTCGTCAGCCACCAGCAGCATCGCGTCGGGGGCGTTCTCCCAGATCGCATCAGCCAGGTGGGTTGCAAAGTCGGGCACGGCCCACCGTACGTCGACGGCGACACGCCGGGCAACCGCGCCGATGAGCACGGGCGACAGTGCGAGGAGGCGCTGACGCCGGGTGCTTTGACACGCGACGCGGGACCTCACGCCTCCAGGCGGCTACACTCGCGTGATGCGCGTGCCCTCCCTCCTCACCTTCGGGTCTGTCCTCGGGCTCCTCGGCAGCATGGCCACCTGTGTCTGCGACACGCCGCCGCCTGCCCTGCCGGTCCATCTGGACCTCGACACGATTCTCGCTGCCGGCGAGGTTCGCTGCGGCCCCGTCATCCGCAGCAGCGAGCTCATCGGCGGCCCCCAGGCCTATGGCCAGGTGAATCGCGGCTTTCGCTGTCACAACAGCCGCATCCGCTTCTTCATTCAAGACGGCACCCGCCCCGTCGGCAACAGCGTCGAGGGCGGCAATCTCATCGACGTCGATCGCGTGCGGGCCGACGAGTTCGTCGACGGCAACGACACGTTTCGTGAGCACGTCTCCGGCCTCGGGGCCCAGGAGAGCCACGTCACCGCTGTCGACGTCGTCAACGACGGCACCAATGGCGAGCCCGGCATCATCCGTGTCACCGGCCTGCCGGCACCATTGTCCCTGGCGCCCCAGGCGAACTTCCTGAGCCAGAATCTGCAGGGCACCCTCATCACCGAGTACCGCCTCGCCCCTGACAGCGACGTCATCGAGATCGAAACGACGTTCAAGAACGACGGCGACACCCTGTTTGGCGGCCTCGGCGTCGACTTCATGGCCATCGGTGGCGCCACCCCCATCATGACGCCCCAAAGCGGCTTCGGTGACCTTGAGCTTTTCTCCCAGGTGGACTTCATCGCCGGGGCCCGCGGCGACGGCGTCAACGTCGGCTTCGTGTGCGACGGCAAACGCTTGACGGTTCCCCTCGTCGACGGCGGCGTCACGGTTCCCATCTGCGAAGACGACCTGACCATCGGTGCCGAGGGCAGTTTCAAACGCTTCATCATCGTCGGTGACGGCAGCGTCGACAGCGTCGCCACGCCCGCATGGGCGGTGCTCGGCAAGGCCGTCGGGACCGTGACCGGGACTGTCACCGGCCCCGTCGCAGGGACCGTGGTCAGTGCCCTCAATGGCCCACTCGACGACGTCGACAGCCACCTCGTCAACGAGGCCCATGTGGCCGAAGGCGGTGCCTTCTCCCTCACCCTGCCGCCGGGGGACTACACCCTCGTCGCCCACGTCCCGAACATCCAGGGCCAGGCCGTGGCTCGCAGTGCCGCCGTCGACACCACCGTCAGCGAAGGCGCTGGCGTCACCGTCGACCTCGCGCTGGGCCGCAGCGGCCGGGTGACGGTGAGCACGGACTTTGGTGACGGGACCACCCGCGCCGCCAAGCTCACCCTGGTGGCCCTCGACGACACCCAGCGCGGCGTCGATGCCCTGCACGACTTCGGCGGCGGCGGATCCACCGTGCGCTACGACGTCAGCGCCGACGGCACCTTCGCCGTCGACGTCCCGGCGGGGACCTACCAGGCGTACGTGACCCGTGGCTTTGAGTGGAGCCGCTTCGAGGCTCCGGTGACGGTGGTCGCCGACACCACCGTCGCCCTCAAGGCGAGCATCGCCCGCGTCCTCGACACCACGGGCTTCGTCGGTGGTGAGTTTCACCAGCACAGCCTTGGCAGCGTCGACGCCGCCGTCCCCACGCCCCTCAAGGTGTTGGAGAACGCCGCTGAAGGCATCGAGGTGGCGGTGTCCACCGAGCACGACAACGTCGTCGACTTCCGGCCCCACGTCGAAGCCCTGGGCCTCACGGGGCAGCTGGTCGCCTTCGCCGGCAACGAGGTCAGCTATCAGGCCATCGGGCACTTCAACGCCTACCCCTGGGTCATCGACGACGCCGACCCCTACGCCGACATCGGTTCCTCGATGTGGTGGGAAAAGACCGTCCCAGAGATGTTTCGCGATATCCGTGCCGGTGGCGGCGGCGGCAACAGCGACATCCTGATTCAGCTGAACCATCCCCGTTCGGGGTTGACCGGGGTGTTGTCGGCGATGGTCTTTGACCCCACCGACGGCGCTCGCCTGCCCCGGGACCCGCCCAACCTCGCGACGTTGCCCCCGAACATCTACAGCGAATGGTCGCCGGCCTTTGACGCCATCGAGGTCAACACCAACCTCGGTGATGTGGGTCTCTACACCGTCGAGGGCAAGGCCGCGTTGAAGGCCCTCGCCAGCGACAACGCCACCAGCGTCCCCGTCCTTGCGGACTGGATGGGGCTGATGAACGCCGGCCTCGCCACCGCCGCCATGGGCAACAGCGACTCCCACGGAGTGAACGAGCCCGTGGGCTACCCGCGCACGTTTCTCTTTGTTGACAACGACGACCCCGCCGTGGTCGACGAAGCCCTGCTGAAGACCACCATCCGGGCCCAACGCACGGCCATCGCTGAGGGCTGCTTCATCACCCTGCTCGCCGACAACGCCCTGCACATGGGCGCCGGCGACGTTGTTGCCGCCGATGCCGCCATCACCGTGCGCCTGCAGGCGCCACTGCACGTCAGCGTGGGCCGCCTGGAACTCTATGTGGGCGGCACCGTGCAAAACCTGGTGGGCGACGTCGACAGCCTCAACATTGACGACGGCGGCGTGGTGTCGTTGCCCCTCGATGGCTTGACGGGTGCAGGCACCGAGCGTCTGCGCCACACCGTCGACAACCTGGTCATCGGTGGCGACAGCGTCGTTGTCGCCGTCTCCCGCGGCGGTTCTGGTCTGGCGCCGACGGGCGGCGGCGAAGTCATCTGCGTGAGTCCGCCCCTGTACATCGATGGCGACGGCGATGGCCGATTCACGGCGCCGTTTGCCGCCACCGAGCAGGTCACCCAGGCCACGCCGTAGCCGACGCCGTCTTCGAACACGCCAGCAAACGGACTCGACAGCGGTGCCAGACCGGGCCAAGCTGCGCCTGAAGAAAAACCAAGTTTGTCGACGACAAGCCCTGAAGATGCCGACGGTTCGAGCCACGCACGCTGGCTCAGCCGGCCGAGACGGAGGATCCCATGACCACCACCAAGACCAAGCTGAACCAGGTCCTCGCCATCGAGCGGGGCATCAAGCAGCGCGCCTACGGCGTGCTCACGGAGGCCAACAAGGCGGTGCAGAAGCCCGCCTCCTTCAACGGCTTCTCGAAGATCTACCAGCCCCACGACGGCGACGCCGAGACGTTGCCGCCTGAGACCGTGCGGGTGCAAAACACCACCGCCGACACCCTCGCCGAGGTCAAGCAGTCCCTCGTCGAGCTGTTCGACGTGACGTTGACCAAGGACGTCGCCAACCTCGCCGCCACCGCCGACATCCGCCTCGACAACGGCACCGTCGTCGCCAGCAAGGTGCCGGCCACCAACCTGCTCTTTCTCGAGAAGCAGCTCACCGACGTGAAGACCTTCATCGGCAATCTGCCTGAGCTCGACCCGGCGGAGTCGTGGACGTTTGACGAGAACGCCAGCCTCTTCAAGAGCGAGCCCACCCGCTCCAACCGCACGAAGAAGGCCCAGAAGGCCATCGTGCTGTACGACGCCACCGACAAGCATCCCGCCCAGACCCAGCTCATCACCGAAGACACCATCGTCGGCGTGTACACGCAGACCAAGATGTCGGGGGCGCTGCCGTTGCCCCAGAAGCGCACCATGTTGGCGAAGGTCGATGAACTGCTGCGGGCAGTGCAGAAGGCCCGCGAAGAGGCCAACGCCGTGGTGGCTGAAGACCAGCACATCGGGGCCGCCGTCTTTGCCTTCATCACGTCCAAGTGATTGAATAGCATCACTTTTTCAGCCGGGACGCCCGCAATCCCGGTCAACCCCTTCGGAGCAAAACTGAGACTGAACGACCTGGTGAACGCGACCGTGCAGGTTCAAATCCTGCTCCTCGCACAAGTGCTGATGTTTCTTCGGCTCGCGCCGAAAAACGTCTGATGTTTCTTCGGCCGGTGCCGAGAAACTTGCGAGGATGGCGAAACGGGAGACGCAGGTGGACCGAACCACCGGGCCGCGCACCAGGCCTGAACTTGAAGCAGAACCTCAATCTGTCTGCTCCCAAGTTGAACCCCAAAGGGAGGACCGGCATCTCGAATGGTGTGCAGCACACGACGTCAGGCGCGGGTTCAAATCCCGCTCCGTGCCCCACGCGCGGATGGCTCAGCGGTAGAGCGGACGTCATCAATCTGAGCGCGCATCTGAAACGCCGTTGCCGTTTCCTTCCTGTGACCAGCAATGGTCACACCCTGACGCCGACGAGCCGGTATCGCTCGTCGGCGTTCTTTTTTTGTCCCGTGCTCCTGCGGTCCTGACGCTCAGGCGAGGATTCCCGCGATCGAGCGGCGCCCGTCCTCGCCGAAGGTGCCGACGTCGACGCCGGCGGCCTGCAGCAGGGTCAGGTGGACGTCGCCGAGCTCGGTCTCTGGGGGCAGGCGCCGGTGTTGGCCTGCGGCCAGGGCACCGCCGAGGCGACCGGCCAGCAGCAGGGGCAGGTCGTCGTGGTTGTGGCGGTCGCCGTCGGACAGCTCGCTGCCAAACATGACGGCGCTGCGGGACAACACGCTCTCACCACCCTCGTCGATGGCGGCCAGTTGCTCCAGGAAGCGGCCGTAGCGTTCCACCTCGTAGCGGCCGATGGCGGCGAGGGCGTCGAGTTTCTCGTCGTTGCCCGCGTGGTGGGAGTACTCGTGGTGGGAGCCTGGATGGCCCAGGAAACCGTAGGCGCGGTTGCTGCCAGCGTTGCCGAGCATGAAGGTCGCCGAGCGCACCAGGTCACAGCGAAAGGCCGCCACCACGAGGTCGAGCATCGTGTCGATGGTGGCGGTGGTGTCGGTGTCGCTGCCAGGGGCTGTGGGGACGGCGCACACGGGGGCGGTGGCGCTCTGCTCCACCCGGGTTTCCAGCTCGCGGACCCCCGTGAGGTACTCGTCCATCCGGCGCTTGTCCGACGTGCCGAGCTTGCCGTGCAGGCGGCGGGCGTCGTCGGCGACGAAGTCCAGCACGCTGCGTCGTCGGCGACGTTTCTCGGCCCGGGCCTCGGCCGACAGGGTCAGGTCCGTCGACGCAAACAGCCGGTCAAACACGGTCTTTGGATTGGTGTCCTTGGGCAGCGGCGTCGTCGGCGAGGCCCACGAGATGTTGTGGGCGTAGGCGCAGGAGTAGCCGATGTCGCAGACACCGGCGCCGTCCCCCGCCTCGCAGCCGACCTGCAACGACGGCAACGCGGTGCGACCCTGCCAGGCTCGGGCCGCGACCTGGTCGGCGCTGACGCCGTTTTGGATGCGGGTCTCGCTCTTTTGGGGATGGGTCGCTGTCAAGAACGTCGAGGTGCCGCGGGCATGATCCCCCGGGCCGTCCCCCTGATCGAAGGCCGCCGTGCAGCGCACCCCCGACAGCACCTGCACCTGCTGCCGCACGGGGTCGAGGGAACGCAACATCGGGGGCAGCGTGACGTCGGCCAACGATCCCGTCGCCTGGGGCGTGAACGTTGCCATGTGAATCCCGCAGGGGACGTAGAAGTACGCGAGCCGCAACGGTGTGTCTGTCGTCGTCGTCTGGGCCCGCGCCGCCCGCGGCGTCATGGCGTCGAGAAACGGCAGGGCGACGGCGGTGCCGAGGCCCCGCAGCACCGCCCGGCGAGAGAGCGGAGCGCGTGTCAGTGGCATCATCGGGCACCCCGTGGCTCAAAGGTTGATTCGTCGACGTCGACGCTGAACGCGACGTCGGTGATGGTGCGGGCGCGAAAGGCCGGGCTCATCACCACCTCGACGAGGACGTCAGACAAGCGGCCGCCGCGGGCGGCGGTGCGGGCGGCGACCGCGTCGATGGCGCAGCCGCCGTCGTGGTCGTCGTCCATCAGGATGCCCGTGCCGTACGACAGGGCCCGTTGAGACAGGCAGCGGTCCACCAGTTCGTCGTCCGCCAGGCGCTGGGCGAGCTCGGCGGAACCGCGCACGGGATCGTTCGGGTCGCCCAACCACAAGGCGCTGTCGTCGATGGCGAAGGCCCCGTCGCTGCCACGCAGCCGACCGACGCCGTCGAAGCGTTCCAGCGGCAGGCCCATGGGATCGATGAAGTCATGGCAGCCGGCACATGAAGGGTCCGCCCGATGCTGCTCGAGGAGCTGGCGCACGGACTGGGCGGGTTCTTCGCCGGCCACGCTCTCGACGAGACCTTCGACCCCCGGTGGCGGCGGCGGTGGCGTCGTGCACATGAGCCGTTCCAGCACCCACTTGCCCCGACGGGTGGGGCTCGTGCGGGTGGGCTGTGACGTCATGGTCAGCACCGCACCGGTGCCAAGCAGGCCCTGGCGGTGGGTGCCCGCCAGGGACGTGTCGACGTAGCCGCCGCGGGCGGGGCTGGTGTCGTCATCGAGGTCGGGAGGGGGCAGGCCGTAGTGGCGGGCCAGGGGATGGTTGATGGCACCGGTCTGAGACAGCAGGAGTTCGTCGACGCCGCCGCCGCTGCGCAACACCCGGTCCACCAGCAGCTCGGCCTCGCAGCGCATGGACGTCCGCAGGTCCTCGTCAAAGGTCTCGAAACGCTCGGGATCGGGGCGGGCATGGTCAAGGGCTTCCAGGCCCAGCCACGCCGCGAAGAAGCGTTCGACGATGACGGTGCTGCGCGGGTCGTCCAGCATGCGGGTGGCCTCGGCCACGAGGACCCGCTCGTCGCGCAAGGCCCCCTGCTGGGCGAGCTCCAGCAGCCGATCATCGGGGGCCGACGACCACAGAAACGCCGCCAGTCGCGCCGCCAACTCATGGTCCGTCAGGGGCCGCACGCCGGGGGCTGGCGCGTCGACGACGAAACCAGCAGGGGTGTCGAGCTCCAGGCGAAACAGGAAGCGCGGCGACAACAGCACGGCGGCCATGGCGGTCTTCAGGGCGGTTTCGACGTCGTCGCCGGCAGCGAGTTCGCCAGCCAGCAACCCCTGCAGGCGGCGGACGTCGTCGTCGGTGACCTGACCGCGCCAGGCCCGCCAGGCGAACATCTGCAGGACTTCAGTGGCGCACGACTCCCCATCGAGGCTCTCGGTGCCCGCCAGGTCGCAGTGCACCAGCCGCTCCCGTGAGGACGTCAGGGGTCCCCGCGACGGCGGGTCGAATGGGCCGACCACCTCGACACTGTCGACGAGCAGAGCCCGGTGTTGGCCATCCTGCTTGAAGCCGTTGTCGTGCACGACCTCAAGGCGATGGACGGGTTGAAAGGCGCGGCCTTCGGCCAGCAGGGCGTGGCGCACCTCGATAACCACCGCGTCGCCGTCGTTGCCGCGCAGGTCTGTCCGGAGGATCTCGTCGCCGTCGAGGCGCAGCACCAGCCGCGGTGCTTCGTCACCGACGGGCACCGGGGCCAGCCGCACCCGCAGGGCCCAGGTCCCCGGCAGCGACAACAGCACGGGCACAGTCAGGCTGCTGCCCTGCAAGCGGACGAAACCATTGTCGGCTTCGAAGACGCCCACGGCGCCTTCGGCTTCCACCACCGTCGACGTCGGCGCGTCGCCCGGCAAGCGCATGGCCCGGTCGACCACGTCGTGGGCCGCTTGTTCCAGCCGCTCCACCAACAAAGGGGACACCGCGTGGAGTTCAGCAATGACGTCGAGACCGGCCCCCGTGGTGTCTGGGGGCAGGGTGAAGCGCAGACCGGCATCGACGCCGGTCAAGGCCTGCAGCGAGCGCTCCAGTTCATCGCGGTTTTGGCGGGCCAGGGCGGGCTTTTCAGGAATGCTGCAGTCCACCACGACGTCGTCACGGCGGAGGTCATCGGGCAATTCGTCGGCGCCAGGCGACGGCGCCACGCTGCCAACGGGCACCGTGATGGGGCAGTCGGGGGAGGGCGCTGGCGGCTGGGGCTTGCCCGGGTAGAGGGGCCCGATGAACAAGATGGCCAACACGACAATGACGAAGTCGCAGCCCGCCAGCCCGAGCAGGGCCAGCAGCCCGACGGCGCGGGTCATCGTGAGGGGGCGCACTGGCTGCGTCATGGGGCACCGGGGAGAAAGACATCGGGAAGGGGATGGACCCCAAAGAAGTCGCGGATGACGTCGGTGGCGAGGAAATCCCGCGCGGTGGGGCCGATGCTGTCGACGCCCGCATATTGGTGGCCACCGGGCCAGGTGTGTCCGCCGCCCTCCACGAGGAGCAGCTCCGTGTCGCCGCCGTCGACACACCCTTGAAAACGCTGCCGCACGGTGCGGGTGCCGTCGTCGGTATTGCTGCTGTCGTCGGTGGCGCTGTCTTCGATGATGTCCTCGACGACGTCCTGGCTGCAGCCGTTGCGCAGGCGCCAGCCCTCCGTGGAGTCGGTGATGGCCACGAGGGGGCGCCGGTCTTCGTCGCGGGTGCAACCCTCCGCCGAGCTGCCGTCCAGGCCCCAGCAGGGGTCGGCATCGCCGTGGATCTGCAGCACGGGCACCGGGCGAGCTGGGAAGCAGCCCTCCGTCGCCGCCAGTTGGTTGCCGCCAGCGACGGCGGCGACGGCGGCAAACACCGTCGAGCGTTCACAGGCCAGGCGATGGGCCATGGCGGCGCCATTGCTGTAGCCGGTGACAAAGATGCGGGCGGGATCGACAAACACCGCGCGGCGGACTTCGTCGAGGACGTCGTCGATGTAGGCCACATCGTCGACGTCTTCCTCGCAGGCTCGACCCGTGGTGCAGCGCAGGTCAGAGTCGGCGTCGCCGCCGGCATTCCAGGTGCGCAGGTCTCCCAGAAAAAGCGCGCCGGTGCCGCTGGGAAACACCACCACGGCGTCGTCGCGGTCGAAAACGGCGGTCAGGCAGTCTTCGTGGCCGGTATTGCCGTCGGGGCAGGTGAGGCTGCGAAAGGTCTCCGCGCGACCACCGCCGGCATGCAGCCCGATGACGACGGGCAGGGGCGCGTCTTGGCTGGCGACGTCGGCGCCGGCGGGCAGACGCAGGAAGAATGGCCGGTCGATGGCCCCCGGCACCTCGAACAGGCCTTCATCGCCGGCGCCGAGGGCCTCCACGGTGTCCCGCCCGGGCACCTGGCCCGGGGGGCCGCAACCCACCAGCGCGAGCCCCGCGAAGGCTCCGCCCATCCAGCCCCACATCCACCCACAACCACGCACGGGGCCCTTCATGGCAGCACCCCGGCGCCGCTGTCGTCGGTGGTGGGACAGGCCTCCACCGTCAAGCCGGCGTCGTCGGCGGTCTGGGCCAACAGGGCGGTGGCTTCGCTGCATTCGGCGGCGCAGCGGTCGGCGCTGGTGGGGTCCCCCCAGCAGGGGCCCCATTCGTCCCAGGGGCTGGTGTCGGTGGGTTCCAGGTCGGCGGCGGCGTCGAAGGCGTGCTGGCAGGCAACGTAGCGCGTGCAGGCGGGGTCGATGACCCGGCCGCCACAGCCAGTGGCCGCCAGACCAACAACGCCCACCAGGCCCATCACCGCGCGCCACATGCTGCCCATGGGCCATCAGACCCCACAGGGAGCGCCAACGGAAAACCTGCCTCGCCTTGACTGTGTGCGCCCCCTCACAGGGGCGCCGGGGGAAACGAACAGGCCGGGCGAGTGCCCGGCCTGTTGTCATCGCTCCGTCCGGCCTCGTCGCCGTTCAGCTTCAGCGGCGACGACGACGCAGCATCAGCAGCCCAACAGCGAGCAGGGGCAGACTGGCTTCGCCCGCGGTGCTGGAGCAGGCGGCGTAGACGGCGGAGCCCGCGATGTTGAGGGGCGGCAGTTCGTCCTCGGGCTCGGGGGCCGGGGGCACGAGAATGCCGCCGCCACCGTCGCCGTCGCCTTCGCCTTCGCCTTCGCCTTCGGCGGGCAGGGGGCAGTCGGCCACGCAGGTGGTGCTGTTCTCGTTGGCGTCACACACGCCGTCGCCGCAGAAGGGGTCGGCCGGTGGGATGTCGTCAGAGGGGTCGAGGGGGTTGGTGCCGCGGTTGACCTCGACGCCATCGTCGACGGTGCCGTTGTCGGTGTCAGGGTCTGTGGGGTCGGTCTCGCCCGCCGAGAGGCCGCCGTTACCGTCGCGGTCTTCGCCCCCGATGCACACACCGGTGAGGGTGTTGCGGCCGTCGCACAAGCCGTCGCCGTCGCTGTCGGGGTCGAGGGGATCGGTCTGGCTGCCGGGTCGGGTCGGGTTGGCGTCGATGGGGCCGGGGAAGTTCGACCGGACTTCGACGCCGTCGGTGTCGCCATCGCCGTCGGTGTCGGGGTTCAGGGGATCGGTTTCGGTGGCGTCGCGGACGCCGTCGTTGTCGCGGTCTTCGCCCGCGATGCAGGCGCCCACGGTGTTGCCGCCGTCGCACAGGGTGTCGCCGTCGGTGTCGGGGTTGCGGGGATCGGTCTCGCCGGGGTTCACCGCACCATTGCGGTTTCTGTCTTCGACGCCGTCGCCGAGGCCATCGCCGTCAGTGTCGGGCAGGGTCGGGTTGGTCTCGGTGGGCTCGGTGACGCCGTTGCTGTTGAGATCTTCGCCGCCGCCGCACACGGTCGCGACACTGCGGGGACCGTCACACAGGCCGTCGTTGTCGGTGTCCGGGTCGAGGGGATTGGTGTCGTTGGTACCGTTGACTTCGACGCCGTCGCCCAGGCCGTCACCGTCGGTGTCTGGGTTTTGCGGATCGGTGCCGATGGTGCCTTCTTCGACGTTGCTCAGGCCGTCGTTGTCGTCGTCGCCGAGGCGGCCGTTGTCGTCATCGGGGAAGTCGACGGGGTTGCGACCGTTGGTGCGCTCGGAGCCATCGCTCTCGCCACCGTCGTCGGTGTCTGGGTCCGTCGGGTTGGTCTCGCGGTTCTGGGCGCCGGGGTTGCCGGGCTGGAAGCGGCCGTCGCGGTTGATGTCTTCGGCGCCGTCTTGGAGGCCGTCGCCGTCGCTGTCGGGGTTCAGGGGGTTGGTCTGGGCGCCGGGGCGGTTGGTGAAGGCGTCGGTGGGACCGGGGTAGTTCGACAGCACTTCGGTGCCATCGCCCAGGCCGTCGCCGTCGGTGTCGGGGTTCGTGGGCAGGGTCTCGCTGTTTTCGCGCAGGCCGTTGCCGTTGGTGTCTTCGCCCGAGACGCAGGTTTCGGCACGGAAGGTGGCGCCGCGAGCGCCGTCACAGAGGCCGTCGTTGTCGGTGTCGACGTCGAGGGGGTTGGTGACATTGTTGTTGGGCAGGGCGGGGTTGCCGCCGAAGACTTCGCGACCATCGGGGAGGCCGTCGCCGTCGGTGTCGGCGTTTTCGGGATCGGTGCCGAGGTCTTCTTCCTGGATGTCCGACAAGCCGTCGCCGTCGCTGTCGCCGTCGTCGATGGTGATGACCACGAGGGTCTGGAGCACGGCGTCGGCGCCGGACTGCACGCCGATGCGCAGGTTGTCGTAGCGGGCGGGAGGCAGGCGACCGGCGAGGTTGAAGGTGTCGATGTCCAGGGAGTTGAGCTCGTCGCCCACCACACCGCTCAGCTCACCGGGGAACTCCGACGACGCCGTCTCGTTGAAGACGTTGCCGGGGGGATTCGCCGTGTTCTGGAGGAACGACAGCACGTCGTTGCGGGTGAGCTGCAAGATGCCGCGGTTGCTGGAGCAGGTGCCCCGGCAGAGGGTGAAATAGTCGCATTGGGGGCGGCTTTGGGCGTCGAGCCTGTCGACGTCGACGAAGCGGCCGTTGCCGTCGGTGGTGGCTGTGCAGACGCCTGAGGAGGGGAACTCTTTGTCGCCTTCGAGGGCCACGATGGTGGCCTTGCCGCCACCGCCAGCGAACATCTTGAAGGGCAGCAGGGTGTCTGAGGCGTCGTCGCCGACAAACTGGGTGAAGAACAGCCCGTTGGCGATCTGGGTGACCCGGGTCTTGAGGGCGCCGGAGGGCAGGGTGTCGGCGGGATCGACGTAGAGGATGACGAGGGAGAAGGCCCCCACGTACTGGGAGCAGGCCTGGCTCCCCGAGGCACAGGGGGAGAGGTAGGGGGCGGCGAGGTCGGAGGTCAGGCCCTCGAAGCGGTACTCGCCGTCGAGGGTGTTCATCTCGAGGAGGTCTTCGGTGACGTCCTTCAGGCACTGCCAGTAGTCAAAGCCGCTCAGGTCGAGCTCGGTGTTGATGCTGAAGCAGTCGACGGCGGGGTTGACGGTGACAGCGAGGACCCGGCCATCGGGCAGGCGCAGCTGCACCGTTGGGTCGATGGTCGAACCCGAGCCCCACCAAAACAGCAAGCCGCCGGCGGCGTCGGCGTTGTTGGGCAGGTCGAGGACACCACCGGCGGACGCCAGCATGGTGGGCGGCGTGGTGGGGGAGACGACGGAGCCGCCGACCACCGCGTGGTTGAAGGGACCACGGGCTTCGAGGATCGGCACCAGGGGGTCGCCACCGAGGGTGAAGTCCTGGGCGACGGCCGCTCCGGAGGCCCCGAGGGTGACTGCCAGCAAGAACGGGGCTGAACGTCGGTGCAGGTTCATCGAATCAACCTCTTTGGCGTCGCATCGAAAAGCGCCGGGGCGCCGTCATTTGGTCCGCGTACATTATCGCACATCAAGTATCGATCAGCTGCCTGATCTGTCGCGTGTCTCACGTCTGTCGTCTGCCCGAGGCGCCGGCGCCTGTCCGGCTTCGACCTCAGGGCATGTCGTCGTCGTCGGCGCCGTCTTTCTTGAAGCCCTCTTTGGTCATGTCCCTGGCTTCACCGTCTTTGTCGACGATGCGGAACTCCACCCGGCGGTTGGTCTGCTTGCCCTGTTCGCTCTTGTTGTCGGCGATGGGCTGCGCTTCGCCAAAGCCCTTGGCCTTCAGGCGGCTGGCGTCGACCTTGCCGCGCTCCATCAGGTAGCGCATCACGCTCTTGGCCCGGCGGTCGGAGAGCTGCAGGTTGTAGTTGTCGTTGCCGTCGCTGTCGGTGTGGCCCTCGACAAAGATCATGGGGATCTCGGTGTGCTCGTTGACGACGCGGGCGACGTTGTCGAGCAGCTCGTAGCTCTTGGGCAGAATGCGGTCGGAGTCGTAGGCGAAGTAGACCTTGTCGGTGATCTCGATGCGGTCACGCTTGACGATGACCATCTTCTTCTTGGTGGCCTCGTCGGGGCAGCCGTCTTCGTCCTCAAAGCCGTTCATGACCTCGGGATCGTTGGGGCATTCGTCCTTGCCGTCCTCGATGCCGTCGCCGTCGTTGTCGTCTTCGGGGCAGCCGTCTGTGTCTTCCCAGCCGTCGCGGTCTTCGGGCTCCATGGGGCATTTGTCCTCGACGTCGAAGATGCCGTCCTTGTCGTTGTCGGGCTCGGGGCAGCCGTCATCGTCTTCGAAGGAGTCCATGTCCTCGGGGTCATCGGGGCATTCGTCCACGTCGTCGAACAGGCCGTCGCGGTCGCGGTCGCGGCGGACGGGCACGGCCTTCTCGGCCACGGGGGCTGGCCTGTCGAACCAGCCGATGGCGGCGAAGACGCGGAAGTCGGGGGCGCCGTAGTCGGGGATGAGGCCCGAGCCACCCCCCGCCATCAGCAGCACGGGACCCAGGAAGTATTTGAGGGCGATGTCTCCTTCGAGGGGAAAACGGTCCTTGTCCGAGCCCAGCACCTGGGGCGAGGCCCGGCCGTTGACGTCGGCGGTGAAGAACAGGCTCTTGGGCACGATGGCGACTTCGGCGCCGGCGCCGTAGGTCACCTGGCTGCCCGCCACGAGGTCCTTGCCCGCAAGCTCCCGCGGCACGCGCAGCAAGATGCCGGCGTCGAGGCCCATGCGGAAGTATTCGCTGTTGAAGCCGACGCTGAAGGCCGGCGTGACATTGGGCAGCACGTCGCCGCCGAGAGCGCCGGCAGCGGCGTCGGAGTTCAGCAGCTGGGCCACGGGGATGAGGTCCGAGCTCAGCCGGAACGAGGCCACCAGCCCATCGTTCCACGGCGTCAGCAGGGCCTTGCCGAGGACGCGAACGTCGCCGGTGCCAAAGGCCGACAGGCCCTGGCCGTCGAAGCCGGCGCCGTTCATGAAGTAGGCGGGGGCGACGACGCCAAGCTCGAAGCGATCAAACAGACCGATGGCGGCGGCCACCTCGGCGTTCAACTGGTTGGCGACGATGGCGTCGCCGATCTGCTTGCCGTTGTCGTCGCGAAAGACGAGGGGATCGTTGGCGTACGACAGCAGCATCCACGCCGACGGCACCAGGTGGGGCAGCACCGCGGGATGGTTGGTGACGATGTAGTTGTGGGGGCCAGCGGCGGCCTCGAAGTGGTTGATGCCACCAGCCACTGACGGCGTGGCCGCCAGGGTGACAACCGTCGCCAACAGCCTGCAAAGACCCTTCATCATGCGGCGCATTCCATCCCATTCCGTGCGAGTCGTCATCAGACTTCTTCGGCGCCAGCCGAAGAAGCATCAAAACGTTCACGACTCGCGCCCCCAAACAGGACGGTGCCAGCCAGATCGGTGCGCCAGGGCGCCAAAGGCGCCCGTTTGTTGTGGTGTCTTCACCGCATGCCGAAGCGCATCCGGAGAAGACCATCCAGAGAAAAGAGATGAGGTGCCATCACCACACTCTGGTGAAGGCACCTCATCAGCCAACCGCCGGATGGGCCGGCCAAGCCGGTTCACCTGTGCGCCGAGGCCTAGCCCTTGGCGGGCTTGGGGGTCCGGGGGCCTGATGCGGGCAGCTCGGGGGCCGCGATCAGGGCGGCGGGGAGCTCGCCCGTCAAGGTCTTCAGGAACGCGATGATGCTCTTGGTCTCGTCGTCGCTGAGTTCTTTGCCGAGCTGGTGGCGGCCCATCATCTTGACGGCTTCGTCGAGGGTGGCGGTCTGGCCGTCGTGGAAGTACGGGGCGGTCTTCTCGACGTTGCGCAGGCTCGGGACCTTGAACATCATGTCGTCGGCCTCAGCCTTGGTGAGGTCCTTGCGGCCATGATCCGTGAGGTTTGGCCAGGGCTTGACGGCGCCCACCTTCTGGAAGCCATTGCCGCCAAAGAGGGGACCCATGTGGCAGGCCATGCAGCCCGTCGACATGAAGAGCAGGGCGCCCTTTTGCTCGTCCTCGGTGAGGGCCTTGTCGTCGCCCTTGGCGAAGGCGTCGAAGCGAGAAGGGGTCACGAGCTGGCGCTCGAAGGCGCCGACAGCCTTGGCATAGGTGTCCCAGGTGATGGCGACTTTTTCCTCGGGGAAGGCGGCCGTGAACAGGGGCAGGTAGCCGGGGATCGAGCGCAGGATCTCGACGGCGGCCTTGTCGTCCTTGATGGCCATCTCGATGGGGTTCAGCACGGGGCCCTTGGCCTGATCTTCCACCGTACCGGCGCGGCCGTCCCAGAACTGGGAGGCATGTCCGGCGGCGTTGAAGACCGTCGGTGAATTGCGACCGCCCTTTTGACCCTTGAAGCCCGTCGACGTCGGCTGACCGTCGACGCCATAGGCCGTCAGGGTGTGGCAGGAGTTGCAGGAGATGTCGTGGCCGGCCGAGAGGCGGGTGTCGTGGAACAGGGTGCGGCCGAGGGTGACCTGGGCCTCGGTGGGGGTGCCGAAGCTGTCAGGCAGGGCCTGGAACATCTTCTTCTGGGCCTCGTCGAGGATCGGCTTTTTGACCTCGGCGACCACCGGCGGCGGGGCAGGCGTGGGCGGCGGCGCCGCCTTTTCGCAAGAGGACACGACAATGGCCAGTGCAGCGACGGCCAGCGAGGAAATGAGGTGCATGCGCATGGCGTTCCGATGCAGGAACGGTCAGATCGTCGCAAGGGGGCCAGATCCAGTCCCTCGACAGGCGGGCGTTTCGACACTGCCGAACACTGCCGAACACTGCCGAACACTGCCGAACACTGCCGAACACTGCCGAACACTGCCGAACACTGCCGAACACTGCCGAACACTGCCGAACACGCACGGCCTGCCGGGCACCGCAAGACGAGCACGGCCTGCCGGGCACTGCCGGCCGGGCACTGCCGGCCGGGTACTGCCGGCCGGGTACTGCCGACATCGCCGGTGACCCCACGCCGAAGGTGCGGCCCAGCGACCGGAACCATCTGCCGGGCACGCCACCCGATGGCATCCAGCACCGGGCGACGGCTTTGCCCGTTCTGCGACGGCGGCCGCTGGACACCCCCTGTCGTGGAAGCTACTCCCGCGCCACACGTGCGGCCCCTGGCCGCCAGACGCGGGGCCCCGGGGTCACGCCGCCAGAGACCCACGTGGCGAGAGCCACCGAAGCATCAGAACACGTCGGAGACCGCCATGAACCAGACCGGGATGCTTGCCCTCTACGCCGCTGTCGCCTTTGGTTTGGTGACGGTGCTGCTGTTGATCGCCGGCCAGTTGTCGCCGTCGAAGCCGTCTCCTGCCAAGAGCAAGCCCTACGAGTGCGGGGTCTCTGAGCCCCAGCCCACCGAGGCCCGCTGGCCCGTGCGCTTCGCCCTGGTGGCCATGCTGTTTCTGATTTTCGACGTCGAGGGCTTGTTCTTCTACCCCTGGGCCGTGCAGGTGCGCGAACTCGGCTGGCACGGTTTGACGGCCATGGGCAGCTTCTTCGCCGTCCTCGGCGTCGGCTACATCTACGCCCGCGGTCGCGGCGCCTTGCTGTGGAAGTGACGGCGTCCGCGCCCCCCTCCCGCTCCCGTTTCTGACCCTGCTTTCTCCACCGTTCATCATCCATTTCCCCGAAGGAGCTCCCCGTGAAGCGCTTGTCGTTGCTGCTGACCGTTCTTGTGCTCGCCATCGCGGCTTGCGGTCCCCTCAAATACGAGCTGAAGGGCACGGCCCTGGCCACGGGCGCCGACGCCGTCATCACCGCCGACGTCAAGAAGGACCAGGCGCTGACGATGCTCGAGATCAAGGCCACCAACCTGCCGCCCCCCGATCGGGTCATGGCCGGCTCGTCGGTGTTTGTGGTCTGGCAGCGCAAGGACAGCGGCGCCCAGTGGACCCGCGTGGGCGTGTTGACCTTCGCCGAAGACGCCCGCGAGGGGACGTTCATGGCGACGGTGCCCGAGCTCAGCTTCGAAGTGCAGATCACGGCCGAGAAGGAGCCCTCCCCGGCATCCCCCGGTCCCGACGCGGTCTTCTTCCAGAAGGTCGGCTGACCGTGTCACGCGCCGCGGGCCTTGCTGCGTTCATCATGTGCGCCGTCGCGCTGGCGGCGACCCCGGCCCAGGCCTTTCGGCCATCGGCCACCTGGGTGTGCGCCAAGGTGATGGAGAAGGCCGGTGCCCGCGGCACCACGTCCCTCAAGGTCGACGCCACCACGTCGGCCTGGGACCTCACGGGCAAGGCCATCATCGCCGGCGCGCCCGAACGGGTGTGGCTGCAGGCCCCGGGCAAGCTCCGCCGGGAGCTCGACACCGACGGCGGCACCACCGTCGAAGTCCGCGCCGATGGACGCCTGTTGGTGAAGACCCCGGGCAAGCCGGACAGCTCCGTCAAGCAGGGCATGGACCTGCTGGCCGAGCTGATGACGGCGTCGGCGGGCCAGGAAGCCGCCGGTGCAGCCCAGAAGCTGCTGCAGGGCATCAAGGGCCTCGGCATCAACCCCGAGGTCGTCTCGTATGCCCGCTTCGACGGCCGGGTCGCCTATCTGGTGGGCTCCAAGCCCTGGGAGACCGACAAGCCCCAAATCTGGTTCGACAAAGACCTGATGGTGCCCCTGCGGCTCGTCACGTTCATCAAAGACGGCGGCAACACCGTCCGCATCGACCTCCGCTACCTGGGCTGGGGGTCCCCCGTGGGCGGTGCCTGGTACCCCCAGGCCGTCGAAGTCTGGCGGGGAGACGCCCTGGTGCGCCGGGCCGTCACCGAAGCCCTCGACCGCAACGCGGCCATCGACGCCAGCCTCTTCGAGCTGCGCTGAGCCGACCGCCACCCTGCGCTGACTTCTTTGGCACCAGCCAAAGAAGCATCAGATATTGTTGACACCCACGTTTCCCCACATGTGGGTCTGACCGCTCTCGCGGCGCCGCCAACGCCGTTGGTAGCGTCCACGGTGTGGCGGCTCCCGATCCCGACAATCCGTTCGATGGCCCGGCCACCATGGTCACCGGCACCGACCCCGACGACGACGGGCCCCCCACCGACGTTACGGCGGTGCCCCCCATGGTGTGGCCAGCCGCCGTCGGCGAAGAGGGCCCAACCCTCGTGAACCCGCCACCCGCTGCCCAGACCGTGGTCGGTGACGGCGACGACGCCCCCACCTTGCTGCGGGCCGGCCACAGTGCCGGGGCGCCGGGCGGCATCAAGAGCGCGGCCTCCCTCCCGCCGTCGCCGTCGCCGTCGCCGTCGCCGTCGCCGTCGCCGTCGCCGTCGGGGCGCGGGCCGTCGCGGCGCATGCCCTCGGGGCTGCAGACGATTCCGTTCTCGGCCATCGGTCAGCCGTCGCCGTCGCTGTCGCCGTCGACGTCGACGTCGCCGTCGCCGTCGTTGGTGTCCTCGTCCGGGTTGAAGCCCGCCGTGGCAGAGGCCCTGGCGGGCTTGAAGCCAGCTCCCCCGGTGGTGACGTCGGCAGCGGTGACGTCGCCGGGCCTCAAGCCCGTGGTGGCTGAAGCCCTCGCCGGGCTCAAACCTGCACGGGTGCCGACCTCGTCGGGATTCGCGATACCGGTGGGCGGGCCGGCGCCGCCACGGGTGTCGACGGCGGCGCCTGTGGTGCCGTCGGTGTCAGCGGGGACGACGGTTGACGACGTGGTGCCCACGGCCGTCCCGGTCGCGCGCCACGGTCCCCCCGCCCTCATCCACGGGGACCAGGTCAAGCGCGCCGCCATGGGGGCCTTCATCGTCGTCGGGTTGGCCTTCGCCATCGTGGCGTTGCTGCGTGCGGCCACCACAGGCAGCGCCGAGCCAAACCTGCCGGTGGTCAGCCTGCCGACGACGGCGATTCCCTGTCCCGCTCCCCGGAGCCTGGGGAAGAACCTCCTGTGTGACGTCAGCGCCGGGGTCATCAACGGCCTTCCCGAGGCCGAGCGCACCGCCCGGCTGCAGGCCACCCGCACCGTCGCCCGGGCGGCAGGCTTCCAGAAGGTTTTGCTGCATTAGGGGGATCGGGTCTGGCGCGTCCTCGACGTCAACGAGGTGGTCCGCCCCTCTCGACGCCAGCCGCTGTCGACCCCGGCTCCGACGGCACCCTCGACCGCACCCGCGTCCACTGCACCACGCCCACGCCGCTGACGGCGCGCATGCGTCGGAACCGGGCGGATTGCCGACGTGAGACACTTTCATGGCTTCTGATTGCGGTTGCCCGCGTCCACGTTCATGATGGTGGGCGCATCGTCGCCGGTGTCCGGTGACGGCCCCCGTTGTGGCGCCCCCTGTTGTGGCGCCCCCTGTTGTGGCGCCCCCTGTTGTGGCTGTTGTGGCGTCCCCCGTTGTGGCGTCCCCGGTGGTGATGTCCCCCGTCGAAGCAGCTGCCCAGACGCTGGTGGGGGCCGGTGACGATGGGCCCACCATCCTCCCCTCCGGACCTCCGCGGGCGCTGTCGGGGTTCACGGTGGTACCGGTCAGTGGCAGCGGGGTCCCGCCGTCCGACCCCCTCGCGGGGCTGAAGCCGTCGTCGACGGCCGTGTCGAGTTCGCCCCCGGCCGTGACGGCAGCCACTGCCGTGACGGCAGCCACTGCCGTCCCGGCAGCCACTGCCGTCCCGGCAGCCACTGCCGCCGGCCTGGCGGGATTGAAGCCGTCGTCGTCGTTGACGTCCAGCGGCGGCATGGCTCCGGCGACCGCGGCCGCCCTGGCGGGACTCAAACCGTCGTCGAAGGCGCCTGCGTCGCCGTCACCGTCGCCGTCACCGTCACCGTCACCGTCACCGTCACCGTCACCGTCACCGTCACCGTCACCGTCACCGTCACCGTCACCGTCGCCGGCGGCACCGACCTCCAACAGCGGCCCGGTGGCGGTGGCCTCCTCGAGCCCCGTACCCCGTCCCGTACCCCGTCCGGCGACGCGGTCGTTGGCCACCGCCCGGCCCGGGGGACCGCCGTCGCTCATCACCCCGGAAAAACTCAAACAGGCGGCCGTCATCGGTGTCGTCGTCATCGCCATCGTGGGGGCCGTGCTGGTCCAGGTCCTGCGCCCCCCGGCGGAGCCCGATCTGCCCCTGGTGCGACTGCCCATCACGGCCACCGAGTGTCAGCGGCTCAAGAGCCAGGGCAAGGCCCTGCACTGCGAGGCTGCGTCGTCGAGCCTGAACGGCTTGAAGGCCGCCGATCGCGAAGAGCGGCTGCGCCAGACCCGCGACATCGCCCGCGCCGGCGGCTTCGAGAAGGTGGTCTTCGAGGAGAAGGGGCGGGTGTGGCGGGTGCTGCTGGTGCGCGACGCGCCCGCCGCCACCACCGGCACCGGCACCGACCCGACGACGAGCCCGTAACCCGGTCGGTTCAGCGCTTCGAGAGGGCCGGGCCTTCGCAAAAGATGTCGGCGAGGGCCAGCCACTCGGCGTCGACGACCTTGCGCTGCCGGGTGGCCTCGCCAAGGGGCAGGTCGACGATGTGGTCCGCCTGCAGGGCCACCATCATGCCGCTCTTGCCCTCGTGCAGCAGTTCCATGGCCCGCACCCCAAAGCGCAGGGCGAGGACGCGGTCGCGAGCCGTCGGCGTGCCACCACGCTGCACGTGACCAAGGACCGTGACCCGGGACTCGATGCCCGTGGCGTCCTCGATGCAGTGGGCCAGGTGGGCGCCGATGCCGCCGAGGCGGGGACGACCAAAGGCGTCGGGAGCCTTGTTGGTCAACACCAGGTGGGCTTCCTTGGCGTCGGTCTCCTGGATGAGGGCGCCTTCGGCGATGACGACGATGGAGAACAGTTTCCCCTCGGCGCGGCGCATCAAGACCACCTTCGTGATCTCCTCGACCGTGGTGGGCCGCTCGGGCACCACCACGACGTCGGCGCCGCCAGCGAGGCCGGCGTGGATGGCGATCCAGCCCGCGTGGCGACCCATGACCTCCACCACCATGACCCGCTCGTGGGCCTCCGCAGTCGTACGCAGACGGTCGATGAGCTCGGTGGCAACCTCGATGGCGGTGTCGAAGCCGAAGGTCACCTCCGTGCCCCACAGGTCGTTGTCGATGGTCTTTGGGACGCCAACGACCTTCAAGCCCCGGTCGTGGAACTTGCTGGCCAGGCTCAGGGTGCCTTCGCCACCGACAGCGACAAGCCCGTCGAGCTTCCAGGCCGCAAAGGCGGCCTCGACGCGCTCGGCGCCGCCCTTTTCCTGAAATGGATTGACCCGGGTGGTGCCCAGGATGGTGCCGCCCTCGTGGAGGATGCCGCGGGTCCGGGTGCGGGTCAGCACCTCGGTGTCGTTGTCGAGGAAGCCGCGCCAGCCGCCACGGATGCCGAGGACGTCGACATGGAGCTGCTCGGCGCGGGTCACCACCGCCCGAATCACCGCGTTGAGCCCGGGGCAATCGCCGCCGCCGGTCAGGATGCCAATCTTCTTGATGCCACTCATGGGACTCGTGCTGTCGCCGACGACGCCATCCCGCAAGGGGTATCCGGCAGGGGAGGGGCAGCCGCCGGCGACGCGGCGCGCTATGCTGCGGCCATGAGTGACCTGGAGCCGACCGCCGCAAGCGCCACAGCGACCCCGGAGAGCGTCGTCGTCCTGGAGGCCCCCCTGTTGGAGGCCAAGCGCCTGCGGGCGACCCTTGCGGCCCGGGGCATCGCCGCCCTCGTCGTCAAGCCCCCGGCGGCCGCCTGCTGCGGTGGCGGCTGCGGCGGGCCGAGATTCTGGGTCCAGGTCGATGGCGCCGATGCCGACGCCGTGCGGGTGATGCTCGCGCCCCGGAACGACAGCGTCGTGGCGGACTTCAACGAGCCGGTCATGACCTGCCCCGCGTGCCTGACCCGGTTTGCGACCGGCCCCCTGGCGTGCCCGGATTGTGGTCTTGGTCTGGGCTGAAAAGCTGTTTTATATCGAGAAGTTGCGGTGTTCGATCGGCTAGCGGCGGCGCAGGGCCAATCCGTCGCGGACGGCGTCGCCGAGCACCTGCACGCAGACGACGGTCAGAAGGATGCACAGCCCGGGCAACAAGGCCGACGGCGGGTCGGACTTCAGCACGTCAAGGGCGCTCATGAGCATGTTGCCCCACGAGGCCACCGGGGGCTGGACGCCGAGGCCCAGGAAGCTCAGGGCGCTTTCGGCCAGGATGTTGCCGCCCACCTCGAGGGTCGCCTGCACAATCACCGCCGGCAGGCACAAGGGCAGCACGTGCACCCAGAGGATGCGCGGCAGCGATGCCCCCAGGGCCCGCGCCGACAGCACGTGGTCGAGGTGCAGCACCGTGACCGCCTGGGCCCGCACCAGCCGGGCCACGGTCATCCAGGAGAACACGCTCAGCAGCACGACAATGCGCAGCACGGCCGTCGTCGTCGTCGTCACCGCGCCGATGTCGAGAGCGGAGGCCACCAACAGCAGCGGCAACACCGGCAGGGCCAGCAAGGCATCGGTGAAGCGCATCAGCACCCCGTCGACGACGCCGCCGGCCACCGCCGCCGTCAGCCCGACCATGAGGCCCACCACCGTGGCGCACAAGGCCGCCAGGGAGCCCACCACCAGGCTCACCCGGGCCCCGTGGAGCAGCCTGGCCAGCAGGTCCTGGCCCAGTTCGTTCTGCCCCAACAAGTGGGGAAAGCCGGCGTCGGCATAGCGGCCGGCGAGGTCCGTGGCGCTACCTGACACCCCCAGCACGGCTTCGACGACGTCGGCCCCGAGAGCCAACACCACCATGAGGCCCAGGCCCACCAGGGCCAGGCGGGTGATCAGGTGGCTGCGACCCCTGATGTGGGTCATGGGCGCCGCCGGGGCAGCAGCTGGCGGGGGTCCACCAGGGCCACCAGCACGTCGGCGAGCAGCGAGCCGAGCAGCACCGTGGCCGCCGACAACAAGAAGACGACGACGGCGACGTAGGAATCGTTTTGCAGGATGGCGTCGTATTGCAGACGGCCGAGTCCTGGCCAGGCAAAGACCGTCTCTGTCAGCAGGGCGCCACCAAACAGCGCCGGCAGGCTCAGCCCCACGAGGGTGAACAGGGGGACGGCGGCGTTGGGCAAGATGTGACGCCAGACGATGCGGCTCGTCGACGCGCCCTTCATCCGGGCCGTGCGCACGAAGTCGCCGGCGGCGGCGGCGATGACGGCGGAGCGGACCTGGCGCACAAAACGCCCGGACCAAAACAGCACCAGCACCGTGCAGGGCAACAGACCATGCCGGAGCCGGTCGACGACGACAGCCACGGCACCCTCACGCTGGATGCCTGGCTGGAAAATGCCCCCTGACGGCAACACCCGCCACCATTCGGCAAAAGCCGTCACCAGCAACAGGCCAACCAGAAACGCGGGCATCGCCGAAAACAGCGCCGCCCCCCCGCGCACCACGACGTCGACAGCGCCCCCCCGCAGGCCGGCGACGGTGCCCAGACACAACGCCAGCAGCATGGCCAACAGCAACGACGGCACGGTCAGCACGAGGGTGTTGCCGATGCGCCCGAGGCCCGTGAGAAAGCCCGCCACCGCGACGTCGTTGCGCTGAAAGAGGGTGGCGCCGTCGACCTGGCAGCGGGCATCGCAGCCGTCGCCGTCGACGATGTTGCCGTCGTCGCAGCCTTCGCCGGGGTCGTTGACGAAGTCGCCGCAGGTGGCGGTCTTGCCAAACAGCAGCTCGGCCACGGGACGTTTGGTGGCGAAGGACCAGCCGAGCCCCGACAGATCGCCCACGACGACGCAGGCGACGCCGCAGACAAAGCGGTCGGGGTCGATGACGGGCGTGCCGACGACGACGGTGACGGCTTCGGTGTCGGCGTCCACCGTCACCCGCTGGCTGGCGAAGTCCCCACCACCGACGGCGCTGGCATCGACGGTGCGGGGGAGCGGTGGCAGGGGACGGATGGCCTGGGCGGCCCGCTGCACGTCGAGATTTGGTCGTGGCTCGGCGGGGGCCTCGGTGCCGCCAGCCAGCAAGGGGCCGCTCTCGTCGACGACGACGGGGTCGTCTTGCCGGCGGGCGCGGTCGGTGCCGGGCCGGGCCCGGGCGACGTAGACGGCGACAGTCCAGGGGGACTCCTGGCCATGTCGGTCGGTGACGACGACGGTCAGCAGGTGGGCGCCTTCGTCGAGCAGGGCCGTCAAGACCGGCACGACCCCGCTGTCTTCAAGGGTCGCCGGCGGCGCCGCCCGCATGGTCAGACCCTGCCGGACGAGGTCCTCCTTGAGCCCATCGAGGGGGAGGCGCAGGGAAAACAGCCGCGGGGTTTCGCCATCATCGTCGACATCGGCTTCCCCGACGTCAATCTCCCCGAACACCGGTGGCAATGTCCGAGCCTGCGGCGGGGCGAAGGCCTCGTGGTAGCCCGCCAGCCATCGCCACCAGCGGACCGTGAACGGCTGGTCAAGGCCGCGCAGCTTCTTCAAGCGGGTGACGTCCTCGGGGCGCAGCTCGGGGTTGCTGGCGACGAGGAGGTCGACGGGGTCGCCAGGCAGATGGGCCATGAGCCCGAACAGGAGCAACGATAACGCCACGAGGAGCAGGGCCCCCTGCAGCAGGCGGCCCAGCACCAATCGGATGAGCAGGCGGAGCCGGGCGCTCAGCTGCGGCAATCCTTCTGGCATTTCGTGATGGCACCCTTGTTGGCGTCGGCGTCACCGGCCATCTCACACATCTTCTCGCAGGCCGCGATGTCCTTCTTGCTCTTGGCTGCGGGCTTGGCGCCGGTGCTGGCGCTGGCGATGCTGCGCAGGCTGTTACAGCCCATGGTGGCGGTGCTGACGGCGAAGAGGGCGGCAAGGGCGACGGTGGTCAGGGCGGTGGCGGTGCGGGTCATGGCGACTCCAGGTGGCGGGAACGGCCGTCGGTGTTGAAAGAGCAGACGCCCCTGGGCGCAGCCCCATTCATGGCAAATGGCGTCCCATCAGGCACGAATGACCCCCGTCACGTCAAGCCTGCCTCGCCTGCGGACGGACGGGTCCCGGTGCTGGCTGGCCGGTGCTCCACCGCCGAGAGACACCGTGCTAGACCACGGCATGCGTGCTGTGTGTGCCCTCGCTGCTGCGTTGTCCCTGAGCTTGTCCACGGCGGCTGGGGCGCAGGCGCCCAAGCCTCCTGCCAAGGCTGCCCCGGCGAAGCCAGCGAAGAAGCCGACCAAGGCCGAAGAAGAGGCCGCCGCCGCCGCCGCTGCCGCCGAAGCCGAGCGCGTGGCCGCCGACGCCCGGGCGAAGCAGGCCGCCGACGCCGCCGCTGCCGCCGACGCTGACAAGGCTGCTGCTGCTGCTGCCGTTGCCGCGGCTGCCGCCGAAGACGCCCGGGCCCAGCAGGTGCGCGCCGCCGCCGCCCGCGACGCCACCGGCCTCGACGCCCGCATGCGGGTGCTGGCCGAAGGGCTTGCCCTGGCGCTGAAGCGTCTGCCTGGTGACCACCGCGAACAGCGCTTCGCCGTGGTGCCCTTTGAAAACGTTGGCGACGAAGCCCAGCAGAAGTCCCTCGGGCTGGTGGTGTCAGATCTCGTCGTCACCGACCTGGCGCGTGATCACCGCCTGCCGATGATCGAGCGCTCCCAGCTGGGGGCCGTGATGAACGAACTCGCCCTGCAACAGTCCGGCGCCGTCGACGACGCCAAGGCCCTGCAGGTGGGCAAGCTCGCCGGTGCCCGTGCCCTCGTGGTTGGTCGCGTCAGCGACGGCGGCGATGTCTTCGTCGTCTCCGCCCGCGCCGTCGACGCCGAAACCGGCGCCGTCATCGTCGCCGAAGACGTCAAACTGCCGAAGGCCGAGCTGGTGGCGTTCTCGGCCAATGCCGTGGTGTTGAAGTCCAAGAGCGGCGCCATGTTCCGCTCGATGGTGCTGCCGGGCTGGGGCCAGTCCTACAATGGTGACGATGCCAAAGGTGTTGTCCTTGGCGCCCTGACCCTCGGCCTCGGCGTCAGCACCGTCGTCGCCGGCGGCCTCGGGGTCTACAACGGCTTCATCGACTACCCGACCGCCCACCTGCGGGACCCCGCCAAGAGCCTCAGCGCTGCCGAGAAGGGCGCCTACATCGAGGGCATCCGCACCAGCGCCGACGCCCAGCTCACCGCCGCCGCCGTCCTCGCCGGCGCCACCGCCGTCGCCTGGGTGGTCACCGCCGCCGACGCGTACGTCTCGGGCGTCGACGTCGAGAGCCTCGACGCCGCCATGGCCAAGAACTGACCATCAGGACCATCAGGAGCGTGGGGCGCGGACGCGGGGCAGGGGCTTGACGCTCAGGTGGACCGTGGTGCCCTTGCCGGGCTCGCTGTCGATGCTGACCTCGCCGTTGGCCTTTCGAGCCCGCTCTTTCATGTTGATGAGGCCGTAGTGGTTCTTCGGGGTCTTGGTGACGTCGAAGCCCTTGCCGTCGTCAACAATCTCCAGGGAGATGCGCTCGGGGCTGAAGTGGACCACCACCCGCACCTTCTTGGGCTCGGCGTGCTTGGCGATGTTGGTCAGGCACTCCTGCAGGATGCGGAAGATGGTGAGCTCTTGCTCTTCGGCGCAGTCAAAGGGGTTGCCGTCGACGGTGAGCTCGATGGGGAGCTTGTGCCGCGCAATGTAGGTGCTGCACATGTTTTCGAGCTGGGGCACGAGCAGGAAGTCGTCGCGCCACATGCTGACGGCCCGCCGGACCTCGTCGATGGCCTCTTCGGCACCGACCTTGAGCTCTTTGACCTCGGCCTGCAGGTCGGGGTCTTTCTTGGTGAGGTTCACCAGGTACTCGGCCTGGATGATGACGCCGGACAAGCTGGCGCCGAGGCCGTCGTGGATGTCCCGGGCCAGGCGGTTGCGTTCCTCGACGAGGGCCATCTTGCCGAGGCTTTGCTCGAGCTCGAGGATCTCCCGGTTCTGCTTCTCTTCGCGGGAGGTCAGGTAGACCATCACGTAGACGGCGACGCCGTTGAGGGCTGCCAACCAGGCCAGGTGGAGCACGTCGGCGGCGAGGGCCGGTTTGTGTCCCTGGGCGAAGCCCAGCTGACCAAGCAAGATGGCCGCGGGCAGCAACACCAGCGGCGGCACAATCGCGACGGGGTTTGGAAACAACAGCGCGAAGAAGATCGTGAACAACAGCTGGGCCGGCATGGCCGGGCTCTGGATGCCGCCGCTGCGGGCCACGAGGAGGAGCACAATGCTCAAGTCCACGAGGAGGGTCACAAACATGACCCGCCGCCCCTGGACGGGGTGGGCGGCCAGGGACTGACAGACGCCCGACGACACCGCCGCCACCAGCAGGACCAGCCAGGCCATTGGGCTGTCGGCGGCGAAGGCCCGCTGCCACGACGGCAGCAACAAAATGCCCAGGCCAAGGACCAGGAACGCCAGGCGGGCGAAGAAGACGGCGGTGGCGCGGGTGAGGAAGCGCTCCTTCAAGCGCTGGGCCTCACGGCGGCCGATGACGACGACGTCAAGGCCGACAGCGATGGGCGCCGGCGCCGTCTTGGACGCCAGCGAGGTCTGGGCGGTCGGCATGGCGGGCATGGCGCTCATCGCGTTGGCGGGCTCAATCCGTCTCGTGGAAGACGATGGTCAAGAGCCCGAGCTCGACGGTGTCGCCCTCTTGCAGCTGGGCGACCAACTGGTTTTGCCCGTTGAGGGTCAGCAACCGCCGATCACCGGCGACGCAGGCCACCACACCCCGCGGCGTTCGCGAAAACACCACGTAGGCGTGGTTGGCGAAGCTGCGGTTCTCGGTGCTGTCGCCGTCGCTGCCGTCTTCACCCACCAGGGTGACGTCGCCATCAAGCACGACGGTTCGTTCAGCGTAGTCCGGGTGGCTGATGACGACGACGGGAGCCTGGGGCACCGGCGGCTTCTTCGGCCGACCCTGCTGCTGCTGGGGCGGTTGCTGGGGCGCCTGCTGTGGCGGCGGCGCCATCGGGGTCGGCGGCGGCGGCGGCGGCTGGCGCGGGGTGGGTGCGGGTGGCACCGGGTAGTCGTCGGCGCTGGCGGGGGGGATGCCCCGGGTGGCCTCGGCAACGGATTCCTGGTGGTCGTCGAAGTCGTTGGTGCGGCCCCCCTGCTGACCCAGGGAGATGTTGCCGACGTTCTGGCCCTTTTGGAGATCGCCCTCGACGTAGGCGGCGTTGGCCAGCTCCGACCGATCGATCATCATCGTCTTGCCGGACTTCTGGGGCCCTGCCGACGTCGCTGGTGCTTCCAGGTAGCCCACCTCGATGGTGAACTCGCTCATCTGGACCTTGTCGCCGATCTTGAAGGGCGTGGGTCCGAGGATCTTGCGGTTGTTGATCCGCGTGCCGTTCTGGCTGCCGAGGTCCTCGGCGATGAACTGCCCGCCCTCCATGGCCACCCGCAGGTGACGACGGCTGATGCTCTTGTGGCCGATGGCGATGTCGCACGACGGCGCCCGACCCAGGATGATCTCGTCACCCACCATGGCGAAGCGGTGACGGCCTTCGGGGCCCGTCAACGTCAACACCGGCGTGTCCGTGCGGGCTTCTTCGACGCCCTCGATGCGCACCTGGTAGCGGCCCACCTCGATGGTGTCGCCGCCGTTCAAGGCCTGGCCGACGTCGGTGACACGCTCACCGTTGACGAAGGTGCCGTTTTGGCTCTTCAGGTCTTTCACCCAAATGGCGGCGCCACGCTTCTCGATGAGGGCGTGTCGCCGGGACAGGGCCCGGTTGTCGAGGTGGAGATCACATTGGGGATCGCGACCGATGGTCAACGACGCACCCTTGAGGGGAACCCTCAAGATCTCCTTGCCGCCGTAATCGACGACGACTTCAGCCACGGCCAGCCTCCACACCGCAGCGCTGCGCGCCACGTCCGAACCACACACCCAGCCGACGACCCACGCTCAGCTGACCCGTCACCAGTAGCACAGGGTCTTGCCGGGGTCGCATTCGTGACCGCTCGTGCCCGGCTGCGACAGGGTCCGGCTGGATCCGGGGGCCGCCGACCTGTGCCTGGGGGCTTTCGGCGGGCCGCTCACCGTGGTGGGCTGGCGGCGTGAGCATCCCCGACCGTCACAGCCGACAGCTGGTCCTCCCCGAGGTGGGCGTGGCCGGTCAGCGGCGCCTCCAGCGGGCCCGGGTGGCGGTGGTGGGCTGTGGGGGCCTCGGGGCCCCGGTCATCAGCCAGTTGGCTGCTGCGGGGGTGGGGCATCTCACCCTGATCGACGACGACGTGGTCGAAGGCTCGAACCTCAACCGCCAGACCCTGTTTCGCAGCGATCAACGGGGCGAGCGCAAAGCAGTGGCCGCCGCCGCCTTCGTCGCCGCCCTCGATCCGGGCCTGTCGGTGACGGCATTGGTGGAGCGCTTGACGGCGACGTCGGCCCGCCGGGTGGGCGCGGACCATGACCTGATCGTCGACTGCAGCGACGGCTTCCCCACCAAATACCTCCTCAACGACGTCGCCGTCGCCCTCGATCGGGTGTTGGTCCACGGCGCCGCCACCGCCTGGAGCGGCCAGATCCTGGTGGTGCCCGGTCGACGGGGGCCGTGCCTGCGCTGTCTGTTTCCCACCTTGCCAGCGGCCGGCACCGTGCCCACCTGTCGAACCGCGGGCATCGTGGCTCCCGTCACCGGCGTCGTCGGCAGCCTGCAGGCGGCCCGGGCCCTGCAAGTGTTGCTGGGGGTGCCGGTGGCCGGCGGCCGCTTTGTCGCCGTGGACCTGCGCGTCGACGCGGCCGGTGGCGGCGACGACGTCACCCGCACCATGCGCTTTGGTCGGGACCCCGCCTGTCCGGCCTGCGGTGACGCGCCGACGCTGCACGGCGACAACGACGCCGACTATGTGATGGGGCCCGTGTGTGCGGTCGTCGATGACGACGACGCGGTCGTCGATGACGACGACGAGGTCGACGACGACGACGACCACGACGGTGACGACGACAACCCTGCGGAGCGTGCGCCATGAGTCAACTGCCCCTGTTGCCCTTTGTCGAGCTTGAGGCCGGTGAACTCATGCAGCGGCGGGTGTTTGCCCTGCGTCAGGATCGGGTGCAGAGCCAACGCAGTGGCCGGGAGACCCGGGTGGACCGGCTGTTTTGTCCCGACTGGGTCAACGTCGTGGCGTTCACCGGCGACGACGAACTGCTGTTGGTGCGGCAGTGGCGCTTTGGCAGTGCCGAGTTCTCCATCGAGATCCCCGCCGGCGCTGTCGAGCCCGGCGAAGACCCCGTGGTGGGAGGCTTGCGGGAACTCGCGGAGGAGACCGGCTACACCCCCGACGATCCCGCTGCCGTCGTGCTGCTGGGGGCCACCCGGCCCAACGCCGCGTTCATGAACAACCGCTGCTCGACCATCTTCGTCCCCCGCGTCAGCAAGACCCTCGAGCAGGCCCTCGATCCCACCGAAGAGGTCGAGGTCCTGACGGTGCCGCGCCGGGACCTCGATGGGCTCATGCGCCAGGGGGCCACACGATGCGCGGCGGGGGGGCACGCCGACAGCGACCGACGGGCTGCTCGACAACAGCCTGGTGCTGGTGGCCCTGCACCTGTGGAAGCTGCACATCGCGTCCGGCTGACGCCGATGGCGACATCGGTGTCGCGACGACGTCAGAGCCGTCAGAGTTTGTGGGCGAGTTCGCGGGCGGCGTAGGTCAGGATGACGTCGGCGCCGGCGCGCTTGATCGACAACACCGACTCCATCAGGCAGCGATCGCCATCGAGCCAGCCGTTGGCGGCGGCGGCCTTCAACATCGCGTACTCACCGCTCACATGGTAGGCGGCCACGGGCACAGAGACGGCCTGCTTCACGGCCATGACGACGTCGAGGTAGGGCAGGGCGGGCTTGACCATCACCATGTCGGCGCCCTGTTCGAGGTCGAGGCGCACTTCGCGCAACGCCTCCTGTCGGTTGGCGGGATCCATCTGGTAGGTCTTTTTGTCGAGGCCACCACGGGGAGCGCTGTCGAGCGCATCGCGAAAGGGCCCGTAAAAGCCGCTGGCGTATTTGGCGGCGTAGGACAGCAGGCAGACGCGCTCGAAGCCGGCGTCGTCGAGGGCCGTGCGCAGGGCGCCGATGCGACCATCCATCATGTCCGATGGGGCGATGATGTCGACGCCAGCGCGGGCCTCGCTCAGGGCCTGTTTGACGAGAGCGGCGACCGTGGCGTCGTTGACGATCTCGGCGCTCACGGCCCCCGTGCCCGGCCAGGCGACGTCGTGCATCAGGCCGTCCTGGCCGGTGGTCGTGTAGGGGTCGAGGGCGACGTCGCCGATGATCATGATCTCGGGGCAGGCGTCCTTCAGGGTCTTGATGGCCCGCGACACCAGATTGTTGTCATTCCAGGCCTCGTCGCCGCCGACGGTCTTCTTGTCGTCGTCGACCTTGGGGAACAGCGCGATGCCCGGCACGCCGAGGGCCCGCAGGCTCTTCACCTCCTCGACCAGCAGGTCAACGCTCAAACGATACTGGCCGGGCATGGAGGCGATGGCCTGTTTCTGGCCGGTTCCCTCGACGATGAAGAAGGGCTGGATGAGGTCTGACGGGGTCAGGACGGTCTCCCGGCTCATGCGCCGCAGTGCGTCTGTCCGCCGCAGGCGACGGGGACGCTGTACAAGGGACAAGCGGGAATCAGTCGTCGTCATGGGAGACCTCTTTTCGTGGGCGAAACCTGTGTCTATCAGTACAGTCTGTCTACCCGCGTGGGTCGGCGCAGGCTTCAGGAGGCGACGATGTTCGGACTCGGCATGCAGGAACTGGTCGTCATTCTCTTGATCGCCTTGCTGCTCTTTGGTGGCAGCCGCCTGCCGGGCATCGCCGCCGGCCTTGGTGGCGCCGTCAACAGCTTCAAGAAGGCCCTCAAGGGCAGCGGCACCGACGACGACGACAACCGTACCCTGGCGGCCCCTGGCAGCGGCGAGAAGGTCCCGGCCCCTTCTGAGACCAGCCACTCCAAGCAGGCATGAGCCGCCGCTCCTTCGTCGACGACGACCGCCTGGCTGGTGTGGTCGCCGGCGATGTCGTCACCCTCCCCGACGACGTCGCCCACCGATTCTTCCGGGTGCTGCGCCTGAGCGACGGCGCCCCCATCGAACTGTTTGATGAGGCCGGTCGGGTGGTGCAGGGCGCCGTCCGCGCCCCCGATGCCCTCGTCGTCACTGCTGTCGACGTCGTCGACGATGTGCTGCCACCCCTGGTGGTCCTGCAGGCCATCACAAAGACCGACAAGCTGGAACTCGTGGTGCAGAAAGCCACCGAGCTCGGCGCCAGCCGGGTGGTGCTGTTTCAGGCCCGCCGCAGCCAGGTGCGCCTGGGGGGCAAGGGCTTGGACGACGACCGCGCCGACAAAAAGCTCGCGCGCCTGGAACGCATCGCGGCCGACGCTGCCCGCCAATGTGGTCGCCCCCGCCCGCCGACCCTGGCGGGACCGCTGGACCTGAAGGCCGCCCTCGCCGAGGCCCGGGAGCTGGCCCGTGGGGGCGTCGCCGTCGCTGGCGTTGTGGACGCCGACCACACCCTGTCCCAGCACCTCGCCACCGAGGTCACCCGCTTGAAGGCCGGCGGCCTGCTGCTGGTGGTGGGGCCCGAAGGGGGCCTCGACGCCGACGAAGTCCAGGCCTTCGCCGACGCCGGCGTGGTGGGGGTTCGGTGGTCCCGTTTCGTGCTGCGCACAGAGACTGCGGCGCTGTCGGCCCTGGCCATCGCCCAGGCGGCTCTCGGCGAGGCCTGAGGGTGGGACGACGACGTCGCCTGAGCCTGTCGTCGCGCATCTTTGCCGGCTTCCTGGTGTTGACGGCGGTGTTCTCCCTCTCGGGGGTGGTGGCCGTGCGGGCCTTGCAGGGGGCGCGTACAGACCTCGTGGTGCTGACCCGCGGTTACCTGGCCCTGGGGCGGACGGCGACGCAGCTGCGGACCCTCCAGGAAGTCCATGATCACAACGTCGCCAAGGCCGTCGCCGAGCCCGAGCGCGTGCGGCGCACAGAACTGTCGGCCTTCGCCCGTGAGCTCTATCCCCAGGCCATGGGGGAGGCCCTCGAAGAGCTGCAGACCCTCGCCCGCCAATTGCAGCAATCGCGGGTGTCGCCGTCGGACGCCCTCTTTCTGGAGAACGTCTTTGCCCAGGCCAGGCGGGCCCGGGCCCTGGCCATCGCCTACGACGAGGCCACCAGCCAGCTGCTGGACACCCTCGACGACGACGACGGCGTCGATGATCTCGGGGTGGTGCTTGACCGGTCGGCCGCCGTCGAAACCTGGCGCCGCCGCAGCGAACAGGCCTCCCGCGACTTGCGGACCATTGCCCTCGGCGTCGACGCCCGCGCCGCCGACGCCCTGCTGCGCATCGAGAACGCCGAAGCGCAAAGCGTGCGCGCCGTCGTCATTGCCGGTGCGGTGGCCCTCGTCATCGCCGCCTTGATTCTGTGGATGATGTTGCGGGCCTTGTCGCCGTTGCGATCCCTCGCCCAGGCCACCCGGGCCATGCAAGCCGGCGGTGGCACCGACGCCGTCTTCGCCGCCATTGACGACCGGGTCCGCGGCGACGCCGAAGTGGCCGCCCTCGCCGAAGAACTGGTGGGGCTGGCCCGTTCCCTCGAGGAGCGGGGGGCGGTCCTTGCCAACAAGACCGAGGAGCTTCGTCGGCTGAGTGCCTTCGCCGAAAACGTCATCCGCAGCGTGCGGGTCGGCATCGTCGTCGTCGACGATCGCGGCCTGATTCGCAGCATCAACCCGGCGGCGCGCGGGGTGTTCTCCCTGCCCTTGCGCGACATCGAGGGCCATCCCCTCCGGGAGGTGGGCAGCGCGTTCGGCGCCGCTGTCGACGTGCTGGACGCCGTCCGCTCCACCGGTGAGCTGCGGGCCCTGCCGGGCTTGAAGCTCGGCGACAAGGTCGTCGACGTGACCGTTGTGCCATTGCGCGATCGCGCCGGCAGCCAGGCCGGCGAGGTCCTTCTGCTCGGTGACGACGTCACCGCCCGCGAAGACGCCCGCGAGCGGCTGGTGCATTCCGAGCGCCTGGCGGCCATTGGTCGGTTGGCGGCCCAGATCACCCACGAGATCAGAAACCCCCTGAGCTCGATCGGCTTGAACATCGAGCTGCTCGGTGACGACGTCGCTGCCTTGCCCGACGACCGGCAGGCCGAGGTCCAGAGCATCCTTGACGCGGTGTTGTCCGAGGTGCGGCGTCTGGCGGAGATCACCGAGGGCTATCTGCGGTTTGCCCGGCTGCCGACGGCCCCAAAGCAACACAAGGACGTCGGTGATCTGTGCGCCGACCTCGTGGCCTTCTTTCAGGGCGAGGCCAGCGCCCGCGGCGTCAACGTCGAACTCCACGTCGACGATGTCCTGCCCGCCGTCGTCATCGACAGCGATCGTTTGCGCCAGGCCCTGTTGAATCTGCTGCGCAACGCCGTCGACGCCGCCGGCAGCGGCGGCACCGTGCGCATCAGCGCCCGCGCCGAGACCGACGGGGTGTGCGTCGTCATCGAGGACAACGGCCCCGGCATCCCCACAGCCGACCGGGAGCAGATATTCTCGCCGTTTTTCACCACCAAGAGTGAGGGCACGGGGCTGGGGCTGGTGGTGGCCCGCGAGATCGTGCGCGAACACGGCGGCGATCTCACCGTCGGCACCAGCACCCTTGGCGGCGCCGCCTTCACGCTGCGCCTCCCGGTGGCTGACGACGTCGAGACCTGACAGCACCCACCAGGGCCGTTGACCCTCGGGCCGGACAGGTGTTCGCCCGCTGTGCGGTGTGGCGCCACGGCCAGCGCCGTCGTCGCGGGGCCATCAGGCCTTGTGGAGTCGACGTCGTGAGCGCAGCACACACCATGCGTTGGCGCGTTCTCCTGGCCTATGGCGTCCTCTACCTCGTGTGGGGCTCGACGTACCTGGCCATGAAGATCGCGGTCACCACCATGCCGACGTTCTGGGCCGCCGCCCTGCGCTTCATCGTGTCAGGGCTCGTGCTGTTTGCCGTTGGCCGCTTGAGCAGCAAGGTGCCCCTGACCCGGGCCCACGTCGTCACCAGCGTGCTGCAGGGGGTGCTGTTGTTGGTGCTCGGCAACGCCAGCGTGATGTGGGCGATGAAGACCGTGCCGTCGGGCGTGGGGGCGCTCATCATCGCCGTGACGCCCGTATTCATGGCCCTCCTTGGCGGCGACCGACGACGAAGCACCTGGATTGGCATCGCTGTCGGCCTCGTCGGCATCGGCATTTTGGTGGACCCGTTTGGTCACAGCCAGAACGTGCCCGTCCTTGGGGCCCTGGTGTTGGTGCTGGCGGCGTTGTCGTGGGCCGCGGGGTCGCTGTTGCCCCGCCACATGGAGATTCACCCGTCGAACGCCACCGCCATGGGACTGCAGATGATCACGGGCGCCGTCGTGCAGGCCGGCCTGGCCCTCGCTATCGGCGAAAGCCTGGTATGGGCCGAGACGTCGTCACAGTCGTTGTGGGCCGTGCTCTATCTGGCCATCTTTGGCAGCTTGATTGGCTTCACCAGCTACGGCTGGTTGCTCAAGGTGGAGCCCCCATCGCGGGTGGCCACCTACGCCTACGTCAACCCCATCGTGGCCGTCATCCTCGGGGCAGCCATCGGCGGCGAACCCCTGACCGCCAGGGTCATGGTGGCCACCGCCGTCATCATCGCCGCCGTGGTGCTGATCCTGCGGGCCCCGTCGGCCACCCGCCACTGAACGCGGTCGATGGGGGGTGGTGGAGTCACCCACATCGACGTACATCGTGAAGACGTGAAGATTCAACAGGTTATGTGATGGTGAAGGGTTTTCTTTCCCCGTCTGCTGCGGGGCGTCATTCTAGGCCGACCGATTGCACCGTCAGGTGCCGCAGTCGCCAGGAGCGTCCATGTCTGAAGCCCACATCCCCAGCGTCGACCTCGCCGACCTCCAGGCTGGCGGCGAACGTCGCGCCCGCTTCATCGCCACCTTCGGCGGCGCCCTCGAGGACAGCGGCTTCGTCGCCGTCCGTGGCCACGGCATCGACAAGGCCCGCATCGATGCCGCCTACGACGTGGTCCGCCGCTTCTTTGCCTGCAGTGACGCCGACAAACGCCGCTCGGAGTTTGCCAATGCCAAGGGGCAGCGGGGCTTCACGTCGTTCGGCAAGGAGCACGCGAAGGGCCAGACCGCACCGGACCTCAAGGAGTTCTTCCAGGTGGGCCGCCCCGACGTCAGCGACGACCATCCCATCCACGCCCTCTATGGCCCAAACGTGTGGCCAAACGACCTGGTCCCGGGGTTTGGCGACGCGATGACGTCGTTGTTCGTCGGGCTGGACAGCCTGGGACAAGAGTTGCTGACGGCCTGCGCCGAGTACCTGCAGGACGACCAGGACTGGTATCGGGACGCCGTCCACGAGGGCGACACCATCTTGCGGGTGATTCACTATCCGCCCGTCGCCGCGGGCTCGAGCCCGGGCAGCATCCGCGCCGGTGCCCACGAGGACATCAACTTCATCACCCTGTTGGTGGGGGCCACCGAGCCTGGCCTTGAGCTGCTGCAGCGGGACGGCAGCTGGCTGGCCATCCAGGCGGCCCACGACGAGATCATCGTCGACAGCGGCGACATGATTCAAAACGTCACCAACGGTCGTTTGAAGAGCACCACCCACCGGGTGGTGCGTCCAGCGGGCTCCAGGCAGGATGTGGCCCGCTTCTCGATGCCCTGCTTCATCCATCCCCGTGGCGAGGTTGATTTGACGCCCCGGCCGGCCTGCGTCGCCAGGAGCGGTGGCGTGTCCAGGTATCCGTCCATCACCGCCGGCGCCTATCTCGCCCAGCGGCTGAAGGAGATTGGCATCGGCTGAGCCGTTCGCCGGGCTGCCGGACGCCCTGTGGGGTTCACCCCGGGGTCCGCCGACGACGGTGCAAGGCCGGACTTGAGCTTCGGGCCCTCAACGGCTACCTCCACGACCATGAGCGCCCCCATGCCCGAGAGCCCTCGCATCGATGTCCCTGCCGAGGCCGGGGAGCAGTACCTCCGCGTCAACATGGGTCCCCAGCACCCGTCGACCCACGGCGTGCTCCGCCTGGAGCTCGACCTCGACGGCGAAATCGTCCGTCGCTGCAAGCCGATCATCGGCTACCTGCACACGGGCATGGAAAAGACCTGCGAGCAGCTCAAGTACGTCCAGGCCGTCACCGTCACCGACCGCATGGATTACCTGAACCCCCTCGGGAACAACCTGGCCTACGCCCTCGCCGTCGAGAAGCTCTTCGACTGCGACATCCCCGAGCGCGCCCAGATTCTGCGGGTGCTGCTGGCGGAGCTGACCCGCCTCAACAGCCACCTGGTGTCCATCGGCTCGGGCTCCATCGACCTCGGCGTGACGTCGGTGTTTCTGTATTGCCTGCGCGAGCGCGAGGCCATCCTCGACATCTTTGAGCAGCTCACGGGCCAGCGCATGATGACGAGCTTCATCCGGCCCGGTGGCCTGCAGTCCGACTGCGACGACGCCTGGCTGAAGCTGGTCCGCAAGTTCGTCGACGCGATGCCCCACAACATCGACGAGTACGAAGACTGCGTCACCGAGAACCCGTTCTTCAAGGAGCGGACCGTCGGCATCGGCATCCTCAACGCCAACGACGCCATCCGCTGGGGGGTGTCTGGTCCCCTGCTGCGCGCCGCCGGCGTGCCCCACGACCTGCGCAAAACCCATCCGTACTCGGGCTACGAGAAGTTCGAGTTCAAGGTCATCACCGACACCGGCGCCGACTGCTACGGCCGCTACAAGGTCCGCATCGCCGAGATGCGCGAGTCCGTGCGCATCTGCGACCAGGCCCTGCGCATGCTCAACGACGTCCGTGGTCCGGTGAAGACCAAGGACCGCAAGATCATGCCGCCGCCCCGTGAGGAGCTCGGCACCTCGATGGAAGCGGTGATCCACCACTTCAAGCTCTGGACCGAGGGCATGCGGCCCCCCAAGGGCCAGGCCTGGGCCAGCGTCGAGTCTCCCCGTGGCGAGCTCGCCTTCATGATTGCGTCGGATGGCTCGGGCAAGCCCCTGCGCATGCGGGCCCGCACGCCGTCGTTCTGCAATCTGCAGGCGATTGAGCACATGGCCAAAGGCGGCCTCATCGCCGACCTCGTGGCCATCATCGCCTCCATCGACCCCGTCATGGGCGACGTCGACCGCTGACGTCAGCGCCAGAGGCTGAGACACGAAGCGCCGCACCTCGACCTCGAGATGCGGCGCTGCTCGTTTCAGGCCCTTCATGCTTCAAAACAGGGTCAGCTGGCGGCGGGGCGGTTCGGGACGTCGAAACGTCGACGGCGTGTCCCGCCAGAGGGTGCCGTCGTGGGCCCGCTCCTGGCCTTCGACGACGTTGTCGGCGGGCTCGTGGTGGGTGTTGAGGCCGAGCCGTTTGGTCACCGACTGAAAGAGGGCGCCGATGGCGGCGGCGGTGGCGCCCTGGCCCGTCTGGCGGGTGCCGAAGCGGCCGTCGTACAAGGCGTCGCCGCCGCGGGTGTCGACGACGCGGCTCATGATCTTGTCTGCCCGCAGCGGAAACGCCGCCCGCAGCCGATGCTCGAACACGCCGGCGACGTTGCCCGGCAGCCGCAACATCACCCAGCCGGCACTGACAGCGCCGGCGTCACGGGCGGCCTCGAGGATCTTGGGCATGTCCTCATCGTTGAGCCCCGGGATGATGGGGGCCGTCATCACCCCCACCCGCAAGCCCGCCTTGCTCAAGGTCTCGATGATGCGCAGGCGCCTTGCTGGCGTCGCCACCCCGGGCTCGATGGCCCGGGCCTTGGTGTCGTCGATGAACGGAATCGAAATGCTGACCCCCACCCGTGCCACCCGCTGCAATTCGAGGAGCACGTCGAGGTCCCGTTCGATGAGCGGGCTCTTGGTGATGATGCCGACGGGGTTTTGGTAGGCGGCGCAGACCTCGAGGCAGCCGCGGGTCAGGCGGTAGCTGGCCTCCAGGGGCTGGTAGCAGTCGGTGACGCCGGAGAAGACGACGGTGTCGCCACGCCAGGACCGCTTGTCGAAGGCCTCGCGCAACAAGGCCGGGGCGTCGGGCTTGACGATGATGCGGGTGTCGAAGTCGGTGCCGGCGCCGAGGGACAGGTACTCGTGGGTGGGGCGGGCGTAGCAGTAGGCGCAGGCGTGCTGGCAGCCCCGGTAGGGGTTGACGCTGAAGTCGAAGCCGATGTCGGGGCTCGAGTTCTTCGACAAGATCTGGCGGGTATGGTCGTGCTGGACGACGACCCGCACCCCGGGGTCCATGCCCTCGAGATAGTGGGCCTCGGCGCTGGCGAACGGGTTCGGCGGGTTGTCCACCGGCCGCAGGGCCCGGCGGCCGCCGTCGTCCTTGCCATCGACCACGCCGGCGACTTCATCCTCATCGAGCACCACGTGAAGGGCGCGGGGCCGTCGGCCGTCGGCCTGGGAGTGTGGGTGCGGGTGCGGGGGTGTAGGTGCATGGGACACGGGTCTGAACATACGTTCATGTGTTGCATCCGACAACGCGTCACCAGGCCCCGGGACCAGTCGGTTGACATCGGTTGACATCGGTTGACAACGGCGTCGACGACGACGACAGCACCACCCATGTCCCGTGCACTCCTCCTTGCTGGCGTCGTGGTCTCTGCCTTGTGGTCTGCGGGCGCTTTCGCCCATGAAGGCCATGCCGCCACCCCCGCCCACGTCCACGTCTCTGGCGGCGTCCCCGTCGACATCGGTGCCGCCATCGCCGGCATCATCCTTGGTACCGGCGCCATCACGATCATCGTGCGCCGCCAGCGCCGCTGAGCGTCGTCGTCATGGACGTCAGAAAGCCCGGTGCCCATCTCCACCTCGACGCTGTCGGTGGCGCGGCGGGCGACATGTTCGCTGCGGCCCTGGTCGATCTCGATCCGGACTTGATGGTGGGGCTTGTGCCCCTGTTGCGCTCAGCGGGCCTCGCTGACGACGTCAGCATTGGCGCTGTCGACCACCACGACGAGGTGTTTCGCGGCCGACGCTTCATCGTCGACGATCCCCGCGAACGGGCCCAGCGCCGTGGGCCCGGCAGCTTCGTCTTTCAGCGACAGCACGCCCAACACGCCGGCCACGCCCACGTGCCCTTCAAGGGCATCCTGGCCAGCATCGACGGCAGCGCCCTCACCGACGGCGCCAAGGCTCGCGCCACCGACATCTTCACCCGCCTGGCGGTGGCTGAAGGCGGCGTGCACGGTCTGCCCCTCGACGACGTCGCCTTTCACGAGGTCGGCTCCCAGGACAGCGTCGCCGACATCGTCACCGCCGCCATTTTTCTCGACCGCCTGGAGACCCGCCATGGGCCCCTGACAGCGTCGGTGTCGTCGCTGCCCCTGGGGTCGGGCCGGGTGATGACGGCCCACGGCGAGCTGCCGGTGCCGGCGCCGGCGACGTTGGCCCTCATGCAGGGCCTGGTGGCCCACGACGACGGCCGCCCGGGGGAACGGGTCACGCCCACCGGCGCCGCCATCGTCAAGCACCTGGTCGGCGACGGCACCCCACGACGTCCGGCCGGCATCCTGGATGGCGTGGGCATTGGTTTTGGCACCCGCACCTTCGTGGGGTTGTCGAACATCCTGCGGGTGAGCTTGAGCGTCGCTGTGCCTGCGCCCGACGAGACCACGGGGCCCCCCCATCGACCCCCGTGGCATCAGCGCCGGGTGGTGATGCTCAGCTGCGACATCGACGACATGAGCGCCGAGGAGCTGGGCCATGCCGCCGATCGCCTGCGGGCCGAAGCCGGCGTCGTCGACGTCACCATGGCGCCCGTCTTCATGAAGAAGGGGCGCCCGGGGACCCGCCTGGAGGTGCTGTGCGCACCCGCAACGAGCGAGCCTGTGGCCGCCGCACTCTTCAACCACACAAGCACCCTCGGGGTCCGGGTGGCCGAGATGGACCGCTTCGAAGTCACCCGCCACGACGAGGTGAGCCCCGCCGGCATTCGCCGCAAACGGGCCCGACGGCCCGGGGACCACAACACCGTCAAGGTCGAGCACGACGCTGTGGTCGGCGACACCCTGCAGGCTCGTCGCACCCACCGTCAGCAGGCCGAGGACGATGATGGCTGACCGCGCTCACCTGGAAGACCGCCTCCGCACCCTCGGTCGCTTCGCCGTCGCCGTCTCTGGCGGCGTCGACAGTCTCACGTTGGCGGCCCTGGCCTGGTCCCTGCGACCCGACGTCGACGTCAGCCTGTACTTCGCCGACAGCGCCGCCGTGCCCGGTCACGCCCGTCGCCGGGTGCACGAGGTCGCCTCCGCCCGGGGCTGGCACGTGAACGTGCTCAACGCCGGCGAGGTCGACGACCCCGCCTACCAGCAGAATCCCGTCGACCGCTGCTACCACTGCAAGAGCCACCTCTTCGACGCCGTCCAACAGCAGACGGATGTGCCGGTGTGTACCGGGGCCAACCTCGACGACACCAGCGACTTCCGGCCCGGCCGCATTGCTGCCCGGGAGCGGGCGGTGCACGAGCCGTTTGTCGACGCCGGCTACACCAAGGACGACGTCCGCGCCCTCGCCCGCGACCTCGACCTCGGCGACGTCGCCGAGTTGCCGGCCTCGCCGTGCCTCTCGTCGCGGGTCGAAACCGGCGTGGTCATCGACCAGGAACTCCTCAAGGTCATCGACGCCGTCGAGGGCGCCGTCCGCGACCTTGGCAGCCGGGTGGTGCGCTGCCGCATCCGCAAGGTCGCCGTCGTCATCGAGCACGACGGCGTCGTGGTCGACGACCTCGTCATCGCCGTGGCCTCCCCCTTGCTGCGGGCCCACGGTGTGGTGTTGCCGGTGCAGGCGTCGGGCTATCGGCAGGGCAGCGCATTTCTGAGGGTGCTGGCATGACCAATCGTGACGACGTCGAACAAGAGATCAACCTCGACCTGGACCGCACTCGGCGCATCGGCCTGCCCGAAGCCATCTTCTCGGCGGGCAAGTCCATGGCCCAGCTGGAGCGAATCCTCGCCGAGGTCAAGGATGCCGCGCGCCCCCTGTTGTTGACGAGGCTCTCCGCCGAGCAGGCGTCGACGCTGTCGACCCGCTTCGCCCTCGACTACGACGAGGTGTCGCGCACCGCGTACTTCCAGTGGACGAGCACGCCCACGGCGCGCCGCGGCACCGTCGCCGTCGTCAGCGCCGGCAGCACGGATGTGCCCGTGGCCAAAGAGGCCGTGCGCACCCTGGCGTTTCATCACCTGGAGCCCCTGCAGGTCTACGACGTCGGCGTCGCTGGCCTGCACCGCTACCTGGCCCGCGCTGACGAACTGCGCCAGGTCGACGTCCTCATCGTCTGCGCCGGCATGGACGCCGCCCTCGTCAGCGTCATCGGCGGCGACGTGCCCGGCGTCGTCATCGCGGTGCCCACCTCCGTCGGCTACGGCGTGGCCACCGGTGGCACCTCGGCCCTGCACGCGTCGTTGGCGTCGTGCGCGTCGGGCGTCGTCGTCGTCAACATTGACAATGGCTATGGCGGCGCCTGCGCCGCCCTGCGGGCCCTGCGCCTCGCGCGCTGACCTACTCGGTGGCCAGACCGAGGGTCACCATCACGACGCCCCCCGCCACGAGCACACCACCCACGACATAGCCCGCGACGGCGCCCACCAGGTAGCCGTCGCTGGTGTTGTAGGCAGCGGTGGCCTCGGCAGCCGAGAGCGCGGCGTCCTTCGTGGTGGTGTCGTGCAGTTGGGTGCCGAGGACGTCGAAACCGACGCCGGCCAGCAGGGCGAGCACGCCCACGCCGACGGCCGCGCCGCCCCCGACCAGCATGCCCGACAGCCCAGGCTCCACGGGCACCTCCGCCGCCGTCGTCGACGTCGACGTCGACGTGCTGGCCAGGGTGAAGTCGAGGATCACCACCCGGAGATTGCGCTCTTCCGGACCAGCGGCCTTGGCGAACGTCGCCGCAATGGCTGTCTCAGCCTGGGCGGTCACCGAGGTGATGTCCTTGCCCCGCAGGGACTGACGCCCCACCGAGCGGGCCTGTTTGACGTCGAGGGTGCTCAACTGCAGCACCAGCTCTTCGCCCAGCACCCCAAGGACCCCGGAGACGACGAAGCGGGCGTCGAGGGCGTTGGCGAGCTCCAGCAGGCAGCTGCTCTCGGTACAGCCCATCTGCTGCTTGGTGGCCTCGAAGTCCGTGGCCGTGCGCACGTCGGCGGCGGTCAGCACTTCAAAGCGGACGTCGCTGGCGACGGTGGCGGCCACGACACCACTGACGAGTTCGGCCTCGGCGGCAGTGGGGGCACGGGCACCCGCGGTCGTCTGGCCTGCGAGGCCAAGGACCAGCACACACGCAACAAGCATCACTGCACCCCTTCCAGGACGACGACGGCGCCACCAGCGGTGGTCGACGGAAAGCCCAGCCAGGCCCGCGTGCCCACCATCTGCACATCTCCGCCCCGGGTGCCCGCCAGCGCTGGCCACAGGGCCCGGGGCAGGCTGTCTTCGTTGCGAATGTCGAAGGCTTCGACGGTGCCAGCGCTGGACGCCAGCAAGATGGCGTTGCCCGACGACGACGTGGCCATCGAGACATGGGCCCCGAATTGGGCCCCCGTGTCGGGAGACTGGCTGGCGACGACGTGCTTCTGCACGATGACATGGGCGTTGCTGCCGTTGCCGGGGCTCAGGGGTGGGAAGTATCGAAACACCTGCACCGCCCCGGAGCCGTCGCCGCAGTCGCTGTTGTCGGGCAAGCCGATGGCGACGTGGGTGCCATCAAACGCGACCTGCACAGCGCCTTCGGCCCCGACCAGCGGTACGTCGTCGAGCAGGGTGTAGACGCCTTCGACGTCGCGCTCATAGAGGGCCAGCCGGGTGTTGTGCACGACGGCGACACGGGAGCCATTGGTGGCGTGGGCCCGGACTGCCAGATCCTGGGAGCCACCAGGCGGAAAGCCAACCGCGATGGATTCTTGTCGGGTCACTTCGAACAACTCGCCACCGTCGGTTCGTGCCAGCACCGTCGTGCCGAGAATGATGGAGCCCTGGGGCATGCCCCCCGGCTGGACGCCGTCGATGATCGCCATGGCGACCTGTGTCGATGTGCCCCCGCCCTCGGGGGCGCCGGAGATGGTCCCGTAATGCAGCCCGCCGGGGCCGTTCAGGACCGCGACCCCGGTGCCACGCAACGCCACATCGCGGACGACGATGCCGTCGAAGCCGAACTGGATCCCTTGACCTGACAGATTGAGCTGCAGGGTGCGGGCAGCCCCGACCACACTGGTGATGGCGCGAACGCCGTCGGCGCGCAGCAGGCCACCGATGGGTTCGGCGGGGTCGGAAAAGCAGATCGCCGACCCGCAACTGCTGCGGCCAGGGGCCGTCGGCGCAACCAGCGGGGCATCGTCGAAGGGGATGGGGTCGCTCGTGGCATCGGCGAGATTCCCGGCAACAAACAAGGCCCGACAAGCACCCTCAAAGGCCGTCCGGACAACGTCACCGCCGGCGAGCACCCGCACCCGACCTGTGCCGCCGGCACCGCCTGTGTCCGCGCCCGGGCCGCCGCCAACGTCAAACCGCGCCGAGGTGAGGCCGGCGACGGATCGGGCCTCGACGAGGATGGCGCCTCCCGACCCACCACCGCCGTTGCCTTGCCCGGCAGCACCGCGGGCCCTGACAATGGCCGGGCCCTGAAAGGTCAGCTCCCCGGTGAGCCCGAGGTACAGGGCGGGACCGCCTGCGCCGCCGTCACCGACCACAGCACCGTCGTCGCCGGCGCGACCACCCACCAGTGGAATCAGCGCGAAGTTGCCGTCGACGCCGCCGCCGCCGCGTGTGCCGAAGCCGCCACCGCCGCCACTGCCAGCCACGGCGTTGGACGCCCGACCAAAACCAGCATCGCCACAGCTGGCATCGGCCTCGATTCGGCCAGTGAGCGTGACGGTGCCGTCGACGACAAGGCCAACAACGCTGAAGGCACCGCAGTCTGTCAGCGTGAGGCTTTCAATGGTGACGTCGCCAGACAGGACGAAGAAGCGCTCATTGGCGCTGCCCCCAAACGGCAACACGACACCGCCCTCCAGCTGGCCCGTGGCGACGTTGAGGGTACCGCCAAGGGTCCGCGCGCCGACCAACGCCGGGACCGCCAGCAGGACCTCGTCGAGCCCGGCCACCGTCGTGTGGTCAAGGACGACGAACACCGTCGCTTCGCCTTCGCCCTCGCCCTCGCCTTCGCCCTCGCCCTCGCCCTCGCCCTCGCCTTCGCCCTCGCCTTCGCCTTCGCCTTCGCCTTCGCCCTCGCCCTCGCCTTCGCCCTCACCAGCCGCCGGGCCGCCACAGATGCCATCGAGGCAGGCCAGGGGGCTGCACTCGTCGTCAGCGACGCACTCACGCCCATCGAGCAGGCGTTCGCCGCGGCCGAGGAAGCAGGCGGGCAGCATCAACGTGGACACCGTGAGAAGCCCGAGGGCACGCAACGATCGGATCATGGGGCGATGGTCCCACAAGGCAGCCCGATGGGCGAGGCGCCCCGTGGTCGGTGCCCCGTCTTCACGCCCGCCAACTGACGCCGGGAAACAGGGGCCCGTTGTCGATGAGGCGGACGCCGCCGACGCTGGCCGCGATGAGCAGGCGCGCCTCGCGCTCCACCCGGGGCACGGCAGCCAGGCTGCGGGCGTCACGGACCTCGACGTAGTGCACGTCGACACCCGGCGTTTGCAGGAGGACGGCGCGGGCTTCGTCGGCGATGACCCGGGCCTCGCGCTCGCCGCGCTGCAGGGCATCCTGGCCAGCCACCAGGGCCCGGGACAGGCTGCGGGCCCGCTCGCGATCACCAGGGGACAGGCGGGCGTTGCGCGACGACAACGCCACGCTGTCGAGGTCCCGGATGATGGGCATCGGCACGATCTCTGTGAGCAGCCGCAGGTCCTTGACGAGGCGCTGCACCAACAGGAGTTGCTGGTAGTCCTTCTCGCCAAAGATGGCCGCGTGGGGCTGCACGATGGACAACAGCAACGTCACGACGGTCAACACGCCGTCGAAGTGACCGATGCGGTCTTTGCCCTCGAGGTCGGCAGCGAGGGCCCCCGCCAGCACGCGGGTGTCGAAGCCAGCCGGGTAGACCTCGTCGACGCCGGGCGCAAAGACGTAGTCGACGCCGCAGCGCGCGCACAGGTCGACGTCGGCGTCGAGGACGCGGGGGTAGCGGGCGAGGTCGGCGACGTCGCCGAACTGTTTGGGGTTGACGAAGATGGAGACCACCACGACGTCCGAACGTCGTCGCGCCTCGTCAAACAGCGCCGCGTGCCCGCTGTGCAGGGCCCCCATGGTGGGGACGAAGCCGATGGTGGCGCCGGCAGCGCGGGCGGCCAGCATGCGGGCCTGGACCTCGCTGGCGGTGGTGATGATGGTGGTCCGGGGAGGACGCACCACCGTCGGCAGCAACGACGAGGGACGCTCAAGGAGCGCGGTCGCTTTCCCGGTCGCTTTCCCGGTCGCTTTTGTGGTCGCTTTTTTGGTCGCTTTTGTGGTCGCTTTTGTGGTCGCTTTCTTGGTCGCTTTCCCGGTCGCTTTCCTGGTCGCTTTTTTCGCCGGACCCTTTCCAGCGGCCTTCTTCGCCGTCGCCTGCGCGGTGGTTGTCCTGGCGGATGTGGGTGCCCGGGCGGTGGGGGCGGCGGATCGCTTCGCGACCTTGGGTGGGGGGATGGAACGGCTCATGGGGGGACGTTGGCGGAAAGCCCGGTGTGCTAGCAAGTCTGGATGTCTGAGCTGCACCCGGTCCCCGTCATCTCCATCGGCGACATCGGCGCTCGCCAACTGCTGGTGACCCTTGATGTCGAGCACACGCCCATCGCCGACAGCCACCGGGTCCCCGGCCAATATGTGAAGCTTGCGTTGTACACCGACGACGTGGCCCGGCCCTACGCTGTGGCCAGCAAGCCCGGGTCGCGCACGGTGGAGATCCTCGTGAAAGCCCCCGAGGAGCGGCTCGCCCAGGTCATGGGGCTCAAGGCCGGCGACCGGGTGCAGATGTCGGCGTGCATGGGCGACGGCTACACCATGGCTGCCCTGCTCGGACGGGACGTTTGGCTCATCGGCGTCGGCAGCGGCATCGCCCCCCTCCGCTCGTGCCTGGAGACCATGCTCGATGATCGCATGGCCTACCAGGAGATCACCCTGCTGTACGGCGTGCGCGATCCAGCGGACTTCGCATTTCGAGCCCGCTTCGGGGCCTGGGCGGGGCTCGGGGTGCGGGTCATGCCCGTGGTCTCTGGGTCCCAGGTCGGCGAAGAGGCCTGGGCCGGGGCGCGCGGCCATGTCCAGGCGCTGCTGCCAGCGTCGTTGCCACACCCCGACAAGACCGTTGCCGTGGTGTGCGGGCTCCCCGAGATGGAGAAGGCCGTCGCCGCCGCCTTGCTTGCGCGGGGCGTCGGACCCGATCGGGTCCTGAGAAACTGGTAGACTCCCGCCGGTGACCACCAGCCCCCTGCAATTGCTCGTCGCTGACGATGACCCCTCCATTCGGGACCTCCTCGGTCGCGGCTTGCGGGGGGACTTCTCGGTGCTGCTCGCAAGCGATGGCACAGAGGCCATCAAGGCGCTGGGAACCCTGCGCCCCGACGCCATCCTCGTCGACGAGATGATGCCGGGCGCCACCGGCACCGAAGTGCTGCGCAAGGCCAAGGAGTTGATGCCCGAGGTCCCCCGGCTGCTGATGACGGCGTCATCCGATCCGGCGGCCGCCATGCGCGCCGTCAACCACGGCGAGATCCACCGCTTCTACACCAAACCCCTGCGGCTGGCGGAAGTGCGGCGGGCCATCCTGGAACTCGTTACCCGGGCCCGGGCCGAGGTGGCCCTGCGGGCCGAGCTGAGCGCCCTGCGCGCGGCCCAGACCATGCCCGAGCAGCCCACCAAGGTGGCCATCCTGTGTGAGGGCGAGATGGGCGAGCGCCTTGAGCGCGCCGCTCGTCGTCGTGGCTTCAACGTCCAGCGCGCCCGCCGCCCAGAGGGCCTGCAGGAACTCATCGGTGCCGGCGGCTGCGACGTTGTCGTCGTCGACGTCACCGTCGGCGACCAGGAACTCGCCGAGATTGCCCAGTTGGCCCGGCGGGTCGACGTCGGCACCAGCATCGTGTTTGTCGACGGCGAAGGCAGCGTGGCCTCGTTGACCAAGGCCTTCCAGCTGGGCGCGGTGGATTGTCTGCTGCCCCCCTGGCCGGACGAGCTGCTGTTGTCGGTCCGGCTGGAGCGGGCGGCAGCGCGACCCCGTGAGCGCTCGGAACTCCGCCGCGTCACCTACGACCTCGTCGTCGTCAACCGCGACCTGGCCCTCGCGAACCGCCGTGTCGAGGAAGGGCAGGTCAAGTTGCTCGGCGGCCTGGTGCGCGCCCTGGAGGCCCGCGACCAATACACCGCCGGCCACACCGACCGCGTCGCCACCATCAGCATGCGCTGCGGTGAGGCCCTTGGCCTGGGCACCGTGGCCCTGGAGACCATTCGCGTCGGCGCCCTGCTGCACGACATCGGCAAGATCGGGATTCGTGACGAGGTGCTCTACAAGCCGGGTCGCCTGACCCCCGAGGAGTACGAGGTCATCAAGACCCACACGACCATCGGCGCCCGGATCCTCGATGGCATCGAGTCCCTCGCGTGCGTGGTGCCGATTGTTCGCGGTCACCACGAGCGCCCCGACGGCAAGGGCTATCCTGATGGCATTTCGTCGACAAGCCTGCCCCTGGAGGTCCGCATCGTGTCGGGCGCCGATGTCCTGGATGCCATCACCTCCACCCGTCCCTACCGTCCGAGCAGCGGCGCCGACGACGCCTTCGCGATTCTGGCCACCCTGGCGGGGGGCCAGCTCGACGCCGACGTGGTCAACGCCCTCAGCAGCTTGAACCGGGACGGTCGGCTGCGGGACATCCTGCAGCACAGCCCCTGAACCGGCTGGCGCCGAGGAAGACCGGAAATGCGCCGACGCTGGGCACTTCCGGTAGATTGCCGACATGCGCAGCTTCTATGTTGGCGTGCTGGACGACGAACGGTGGGCGATTGACGTGCTGCTGCCGCCCGGCGTGCGCACGACCGCGGACGATCTTCGGCGTGGTCGTCTGCTCGTCATCGCGGCCATGGTGCTGTCGGCAGCGTCGGGCTTCTTCGCGCTCACGAGCTACCAGAGCAATCAGACTTTCGACGGCGTGACGGCGGTGCTCACCGTCGGTGCCGTCGTGGCGATCTCCAACCTGCCATTGCTGTGGGCCATCGGCCTGAAGTCATGCTCGACCCTGTTGGCCATCGAGCACGTCTTCTTTGTGTGGGTGTGTGCCTTTGCCGGCAGTGGTGCCGTTGATGCGTCGGTGTGGTGGCTGGCGCCGGCGCCGTTGGTGGCGACGGTGCTGCTGGGCTCTCGCGCCGGGCTGTTGTCGGCGGTGGCCTGTGCCGCCGGTGTCCTCATCCTCTTTCTGACCGCCGCGTATGGCCTCGTCACCTACCGAAACCATGATCCGGATTATCCGGTCTTTGTGACGATGGCGTCGATCACGGTGTTTGTGGCGGTCGCTGGACTTGCCTGGGCGAATGAACGCTCACGGGAGAGAAGCGAGGCGCGGGTGGACGAGGCCCTCGAGCGCCTCCAGCAGGCCAACGACAAGCTGTCCCAGGTGGCAGCGGCCCTCACCACCGCCCGGGATCAAGCCGTCGCCGACGGCTCCCGCAAGACGGCGTTTCTCGACGACATGCGGCAGTTCAGCCTGGCCCAGACCGAGGCGTTGGCGCGGGCCCGCACCAGCACCGAGCGCCTCACCACCACCATCGGCGCCATCGCCGGGTCGGTGGACACCCTGGCCGCAGCCACCCGCGGCTCCTCTGGCGCCATTGACGGCGTCGCTGGCGCCGCCGGTCGGGTCAAGGGCACGAGCAATACGCTGGTGGGGGCCGTCGACGAGGTCGCTGGCGCCCTTGGCGCGCTCCGGGGCGCGGTCAATTCCGTGCAGCAGGGCTTCGGCGGCTTGAAGACCCAGGCCCAGGAGACCGCTCGCGCCATGGGCACCATGGAGGGTTCCACCCAGGCCGTCCGGGAGGCCGCTGGCCGCACCGCGGCGCTGTCGTCGGGGGTCATCGACGACGCTGAGCGCGGCGCCCAGGCGGTGACCCGCTCCAAGAGCGGTGTCGATGCCATTCGCCAGACCGCCATCCTGCTGCAAACCGCCATGGCCGAATTGGTGGAGCGCACCGAGGCCGTCGACCGCATCCTGGCCGTCATCGACGACGTCGCCGTCGAAACCAATGTGCTGGCCCTCAATGCGTCGATCATCGCTGCCCAGGCGGGCGAGCATGGCCGTGGCTTCAGCATCGTGGCCGAGCAAATCAAGGGCCTCGCCGCCCGGGTCGCCACCAGCACCCGCGAGAGCGCCGCCGTCATTGACGACGTCAAAGGCCGGGCCAAAGAGGCCGGTGGCGCCCTCAGGCATGCCATCGACGCCGTCGATGCCGGCCAGACCCTGTCCCACGAGGCCGCTCTCGCCCTCGACCAGATCTTGAAGTCAGCCACCGAGACCACCACCATGGCGCGCAGCATCGAGGGGCGGACCCTGGAACAGGCCTCACAGGCGGCCCTGGTGCGTTCAGCCATGCAGCTGGTGCTGGCCGCCGTGGAGGGCGCTGCCCGCGCCACCGGCGACCACGCCCGCGCCGCCGACCGCATCGCTGAAGCGGTGTCACGGCTCAAGCTGCTGGCCCCCGAGCTCTCGGCGCAGGCCAGCGACCAGGCCGCCGGTGCCGATGCCGTCCGGTCCGCCATGAACCGGGTGGCGGCGATGGCGGGCGAACTCCGCGACGTGCAGCAGGAGCAGACCCACGCCTCCCAGCAGGTGTCGTCGTCGGTGGCGGAGCTCCATCAGGCCCAGCAAGGGGTTGACGCCGCCCTCGGCAGCCTGAGGGCCTGAGGCAGACGACATGTCGCCCAAACACCGACATCAGGTAAGGTCTTGAACTATCAAGACTCTTCGGGCGCCCGTCAGAAGGCGGAGCCGACGCCGAGGAAGAAGTTGAGGGGTTGGTCGAAGCTGCGGCGCGTGATGGGCACGCTCCACTCGAACCGAAACGGCAGCACCGGCGTCTCGAGGAGCAGGCCGAAGCCCACCGACATCATCAGGTTGCCGACGAGGAAGTCGGTTTCCCGGTCGATGGTGCCGCCAAAAACGCTGGCGATTTCGTCTTCGCCGTAGGCGTTGCCGAAGTCGGTGAAGACGAACCCTCGAAAGGGGGTCCCCGGCCAGATGGGGGCTTCGACCTCGAGGTTCTGGACCACCTTCACCACCCCACCCACCTCGGCGAGGACGGCGCCGCCGTCGATTGTCGGGAGGCTTTGCCGGGGACCGATGCTGCGCGGAAAGAAGCCACGCACGCTGCCAAGGCCGCCAAGGAAATAGCGATCGGTGACGGGCGCGCTGCCGCCGAGGGGATTCACGACGCCGCCCAACTGGGTGTTGCTCTTGAGGGTGATGTCCCAGATGGGCGACCAGAAGCCGCGCAGGTTGAGCTGCCCCTCGATGAAGCTCAGCCCCGACGCCGTCCACGGTCCGGCGGTGGCGCCGTCGATGGAAATGAACACGCCATTGCGCGGCGACAGACCGCCCTCGCGGGAGTCGTAGCCGGCGCGAACCTCGACGGTGTTGCGGAAGGTGTCCTGGGGCAACAGCGACGACGACCGCAAGGCCTTGTCGTCGTAGGCGACCACGCCGCCGTATTCGAGGCCGAGGCCGCCGCCGACAAAGAGCCGGGCGGGACCGCCAAAGCGGTAGCCAAGTTCGTGGGCGTAGTTGGCGCGCAGGGAGCCGCCAATGACGGAGCTGATGATGAAGTCGCGGTAGCGCAGTTCACGCCGGTGGGCCTCAATGGTGGCCACCGAACGGGTGCCGAGGAGCCGCGGCTCACTCAACGATGCGTCAAACAAGAAGCGCAGCGCCGACGACTGCACCGAGGCAAAGCCCTGCAGGCCCGAGCCGAGCAGGTTCCGGTCGCCAGCGACGCCGATGAAGATGAAGCCTTCGTTGGCATCGCCAAAGAACGCGGGCGACAACAGCCAGGTGGTGGTTTCGGCGACAACGAATTCGACGTCGACCACCGCTTCGCCGTCGGCGACGACGCCGGCGTCTTCTTTGGCGACGGGGACCGCCCGACCCTGGGCCGACAACAGCAAGCCGGTCTGCATGAGGTTACGTTCGGAGCGTTTGACGTCGGCGTGATGATAGCGCGCGCCAGCTTTGACCTCGAGCTCGCGCAGAAAAACGTGGGGCATGGTGCCCTTGTTGCCGGCGAGACGGACTTCGCGGACGGTGGCCAGGGGCCCCTTCACCATCGATAAGGTGATGGCGATGCCCTTCTTGTCTTCGGCCTTCGACGGCGGTGGACCCACCGCCAATTGCTGCTCGAAGCGGGCAAACGGGTAGCCCTGCTCCCGCCAGGCGTCGAGGAGGGGGTCGGCCTGGGTCTGGAGGGTGACGAGGTCGGCGATGGCGCCGTCCCGGATGGGGACCCGCTCCCGCAGGGCTTTGGGGTCGGCGCCGTCGGGGAGTTCCCCCGCGATGGTGAGGCCCGAGAGTTCGTACTGGGCGCCTTCAGCGACGGCGAGGGTGACCTGCAACCCCGACATGTCCGACGCGGCGGTGACGCGGGTCTCTGTGACCCGGGCCTCCAGGAAGCCGCGCTTGTAGTAGTTGTAGACGAGGCGCTGCTGGTCCTGGTCGAGGTAGGGCCGGTGGTAGAGGCCGGCTCTCGTCAAGGCCCCCAGGGGTTCTGGTGGACGAGAAAAGAAGCCGTCGCGCAAGTCGGCGTCTGACACCAGCGTGTTGCCGACGATGTTGACCTCTTTGAGTTCAGCGCGCTCGCCGGCGTTGACCGTGAAGCGGGCGCGGGGACCCTGGGGGGTCTGCACGACGTCGACGGCGACTGTGGCCGACAGGAAGCCACGGGCCCGGTGTTGGCGGGTGACTTCATCAGCGTCGTCCTGCAGCAGGTCGACGTCGACGGGAGCACCGACCTTGGACTGCAGGAAGCCGAGGAAGGTGTCGGTGCGGAAGTACGTCGAGCGCACCACGTCGATGCCGGTCAGGACATCGGTGGTCGGGCTTGCATCACTGACGACGTCGGCGGGGAGGGCGTCGTCGGTGATGCCGGTGCGGCCCGGGGCGCTGGCTGGCGAGCCGCTGCCGCTGTCAGGCACGGGAGACTGGGCGAGGGCGGACGCGTTGAGGCCCAGACAGAAGGCGAGCCACACCGAAAAACGAGCCATGCCGACGTCGTATCGCGGGCTCGACCGGGGCGAAAGGCACATGTGCTGTGCCCGATCACGTCAGAAAAGGGGCGACGGCGTCCTCGCTGAAGGCCCACAAGGCCTTGGCAAGCTCCTCGTCGCGGGCGTGGCGGCTTGGTCGGACAGGCTTCTGCTTGTCGAAGTAGGCGCCGTTGTGCTCGGCAAGGGTGTCGGTGGTGGCGCAAAAGACCGTGGTCCGGGCACCGTCGTCGCTGGACAACATGAAGAGCTTGACCAGGGCGGCGAGAGGACGGCCCATGCTGCGCTGCCAGATGTTGGTGGCGACGACGCCAGGGTGCAGGGAGCATGCAAGCACCGTCGTGCCCTGCAGCCGTCGGGCAAGCTCACTGGCGTGCAGGACGTTGGCCAGCTTGGAGACGGCGTATTCATTGAGACCAAGGCCGGTCGGCTTGCGGATGGCGTCGAAGTCGATGCCGTCTTTGGCCTGGAAATGGGCGGTGCTGGCGACGTTGATGATGCGAGCGGCCGGTGCCTCGAGGAGGCGTGGCCGCAGGCGCTCGGTGAGCAGAAAATGCCCCAGGTGGTTGGTGCCGAAGGTGAGTTCGAAGCCTTCAGTGGTCTGGCCGCGGGTGCCGCCAAGGCCGGCGTTGTTGATGAGGATGTCGAGGGGCCGGCCACTGGCGACGAAGGTGTCGGCGGCGGCGCGCACGCTGGCGAGGGAACCGAGGTCACAGGCCAGGAATTCCAGCGATGCATTGCCGGTCTCCTTCGTGATGGCGTCCATCACGGGCCGGGTTTTCTCCTCGGAGCGCCCCGCCAACACCAGGCTGGCCCCGCGCCGGGCGAGTTCCCGGGCCGTGACCTGCCCGATGCCGGTGTTGGCGCCGGTGATGAAGACGAGTTTGCCGGCCAGGTCCTTGGTGGTCATGGCGCGCATCGTGGTCGATGAGCGGGCCAACCTGCAAGGCGGGTTCACGGATCGAGGCGGTCCCGCTCTTTGGTCGGGTCCGACGGCCACCAATTGCGACGGCCGAGCAACACCATCGCCGCCGGCGCCAGCAGGCCCCGCACGATGGTGGCGTCGATGATGACCGCGAGGGCCAGACCAACACCGAGGGCCTTCATCGACAGGATGCGCGAGGTCGCAAACGCGCCGACCACAAGACAGAAGAGCAGGGCGGCGCTGCCGATGCTCTTTCCCGTCAACGCGAGGCCGCGGGCCACAGCGGTGCCGTCGTCGTGGCCCCGCTGGACCTCCTCGCGGACCCGGGCCAGCAAGATGACCTCGTAGTCCATCGACAGGCCGAAACAGAGGGAGAACAACAACACGGGCAACAGCAGTTCCGAGGTCCCGCTGGCGGTGAAGCCAAGCAGTGAAGCACCGGCGCCGTCCTGAAAGATGACGACGACGGCTCCGTAGCTGGCGGTGAGACTCAACGCGTTCAAGACAATGGCCTTGATGGGGACAATCACCGAGCGGAAGGCGATGCCGAGCACCGCCCCCATCACCACCGCCACCACCAGCATCATCCACGGCACCCGCTGCCGCACGCGTTCCTTCAGGGCCTGGATGACGGCGGGGACGCCCCCCATCTGCACGTCGCTGACGACGACGGTGCCGGTGTCGCTGGCCAGCACCGGGACGGCTTTGACCGCGGCCACGAGGAGCGGGACCGACGCCATGGTGACGGGATTGGTGGTGGGCTGGGCGGGGTAGAGCGTGAAGCGATAGAGGTCGTTGTCGACGAAGGCGTTGAGGGCCCGCCGCAGGTCGGGGCTCTCCTGGACCTTCTTTTGCGAGAGCTGCTCGGCGATGGTCAGGGCCGACACGCCTGGCGCCAGCGTCAGCGGCGACAACACCGTCGACACGTCGTCACGGGCCTGCAGCATGTCCGAGATGCGCGCCAGGTGCTGCAGTCGCTGCAAAGCGCCGTCACCCGTGAGGATGGGGCGATCGAAGCGGACGATGAGCTCATGGGGCGTCATCAGGTTCTTGGTGAACGATGCATCGAGGGTGGCGCAGGCCGCCTTGGTCGGGTGGCCGGCGGGCAACATGGTGTAGTCGGGGATGGTCCCCTCGAAGCGGGCGAAGGGCACAGCCATCGCCAACAGGCCAACGACGCTGACGACGGCCACGATGGCCGGCTTCGCCATCACCTTCAGGGCCAGCCGATACAGAAACGACGTCGCGATGACCGTCTCCGGGTCTTCTTCGCTGGCGCTGCCGAGGCGGCTGTCGGCGAGCACCAGCAGGGCCGGCGTCAAGGTGACGGCCAGGGTGGTGGTGATGGCGGCCGTCAACAGTCCCGCGAGCCCGATGGACGTGATGAGGGCCTGGGGAAAGGCGAACAGGCCGGCCAGGCTGGCGGCGACGACGACCCCCGAGAACAGCACCGCCCGGCCCGTGGTGCGCCGCGTGCGTCGTTGGGCATCGGCCACGCTGTGGGCGCGGCGCTCTTCGCGGTAGCGGGTCACCAGGAACAATGAGCTGTCGATGGCGAGGCCCATGGCCAACAGCGTCGTGATGTTCGCCGCAAAAATGCTCACGCTCATCAGGCGCGACAACACCGACAGCAGGCCCAGCGACAGCAGCGTCGACAGGGCGGCGATGAACACCGGGACCAACGCCGGCACGATACCGCGAAATACGAGGACAAGGGCCACGAGGGTCAAGGGCAGGGCGATGAGTTCCGCCGACAGCAGGTCCTCGAAGACGACGCCAGAAACCGCGGCGTTGACCATCTGGACGCCCGACAGCTGGATCGTGCAGGTGTCGCCGCAGGCCGCCTCGAACTGCTGCTGCAGGGCGGGGAGGCGGGGCAGTTTGTCTTCGTCGCCGCCGCGCATGGCGACGACGATGGCCGCGATGTTGTTGTCGCGGCTCTTCAGCAGGGCGATGCCATCCAGGGGCGACAGCACCGAGCGGACCAACGGGTCACGCTCGAGTTCGGCGACGATGGTGACGAGGACGGTGGTCAGCTCAATGTCATCGACACCGCCTGGTGTCCCCTTGGCATCAACGAGCACGATGAGGTCGGCGGCGCCAGCGTCGAACCGTTCCTCCAGCTGGTATTGGACTTGCCAGGCGCTGTGGGCCGGATCTTCAAAGCCGCCCCCCTTCAGGCGCAGAAACAGGCCCGGCAGGCCCGTCGAGAGGACGGCAGCCACGAGCAGCCACAGGCCCACCATTCGGGCTGCGTTGCGGCGAATCGACGAAAGGGCGGTATCCGTGTCCACGACGGCGCTATGACGCGCTCCGGGGCCACTGTCGACCCCAGCCGGCGACCGGTCGCCGGCTGGGCAGGACGCGTCGGGTTGTGTACGGCCCTCCCTGACATGAAGGACAAGGTGGTTGTCGGGCATACCGACAGGTGTCGTGGTGACCGTCACAGGGCCCGCCTACGGTGGCTGCCATGTCGCCCACGGCTGTTTCGTCCGTCTCCTCCGTTTCTCCAGTCTCTCCAGCGGGGCCTCTCCCCTTTCGTGGGCGCCTCATCTCTCGACTTGAAGGCATCATGAGCGGACCAGCCAGGGGTGCGACGGGTGCGGCGTTTCTGGTGCTCGCCGCCACCCTGTGGGGCTGCTGGTCCATCATCTTTCGCAGCGCCGAAGCCCTGTCGACGACGCCGCTGCCGGCGTCCCGCGAAACGGCGGTGGTCTTTGTCACGGTCCTGCTGGCGATGGGGCCGCTGGCCCTGGTTTCTCGTCGTCGACAACAGGCGGCGGCCGCCATGGCCGGCACCGTGATGGGCCCCCGGAGCAGGGGAGCGTGGAGCTGGATGCTGCTCCTCGGCGTCACCGATGCCCTCAATGCGCTGTGCTTCTTTCAGGCCATGCAGATGACCACCGTGGCCATCGCCGTGCTGTGCCACTACCTGACGCCCGTCCTCGTGGCGGTGCTGTCTCCGCTGGTGCTCGGCGAGCGACGACGACCAAGCACCCTGGTGGCCCTGGGGGTCGCGCTGTCGGGCCTGGTGTTGTTGCTGCGTCCCTGGCTCGAGCTGTCCCACGACGACGTGTACGGGGCGGGGCTGGCGTCGTTGTCGGCGGTCTTTTACGCCGCCACGGTCTTCATCGGCAAAGGCCTGTTTGGCAGCTTCAATCCCTTCGAGGTGACGGCCTGGTCGAAACTGACCTCGGTGCCGGTGCTGGTTGTGGCCGCGTTCTGGATGTCTGGCGGCCTCGCCGTCGAGGGGCTGCCGTTGTTGGTGTTGGTGGTGGGGGGCGTGTTGTGCGGCTCCCTGCCGGCCCTGTTGTTCTACGCGGGGTTGCAGCGGTTGCAGGCCAGCCAGGCGAGTGTGTTGACGTTGGTGGAGCCCCTGGTGGCTGTCATGGTGGGCGTCGCCGTGTGGGGTGAACCGCTGACCTTGCTGGGTGTGTTTGGCGGCGGGCTCGTGTTGCTCGGGGCCTTGATCATTGCCCGGGCCGGTCGTTCGTCGTCGACAACGCCGTCGCAAGCGTCCTGAGCGGGACCGTCGTCGGCTGGCCTCCCTTCCTGAGGCCGTCGCAACTTGTCATGCAGGGCCCATGGTGCGTGGTGGTGTCATTCCGGTGCTGTTTCTCCTCGCGGTGGTGCTGGCCACGGCGTGGTCGCTGGCGCGCTTTGTCGCCGAAGGCCCAGACACCCCCGCCGACACCGACGTGACCGCCGCCGCCGCCCATCTGCAGGGCCAGCGCCTCACCGACGACGACGTGATCCTGGTGGCGCCGCCCTGGTCGATGGCCCCGCTGCAGGCCCTGGGCAGAGACGCCCGCCTGGCGGTGGCGGCCGACGGTCCCTGGGACGTGTTGCATCGACACCGTCATGGACGCGTGTTCTTGTGGGCTGAGCCCGATGCCGCCCCCTGGCTGCTGGGTCGGGTCCACGACGTCATCATGGCGCCAGCATCGAAGCACACCTTCGGCGTCGTCGACGTCAGCAGCGTCGCCGACGTCGTCGCCCGCGCCGACTTCACCCGCAGCTTTGGCAGCGCCAGCGTCGGCCTGACTGCCATCACCGACGGCGTGGTCAGCCCGTGCACCGAGGTCAGTCGGGGCATTGGTGGTGGGGTGCGCTGCGCGGGCCAGCCACGTTCGGTGCGGGTGGCCCGGGAGTGGGCCCAGGCCACCGAAAACGGCGCCGACGTCATCGTGGTGCAACCGGCCCCGGCGCCGCAGGCAATGCACATCGCCTGGGAGAACGTCGCCATGGGTCGAAGCATCGTCGTCGCCGCCGGCCACCTCCGCCAGGCCGTCGCCCGGATGCCGGCGGGCAAGGGTGCCATCACCATCGGGGTCTTCGTCGACGACACCCGGGTGGGCCTCATTGAGCGTCAGCCGTCGTTCCTGGTTGAGCCCCACCGCCGGACCCTGGTGGAGGCCTTCGTCGCCGACCGGCCCGACCGCAGCGGTTTTGTCGTCGACCTCATCGACACCAGCGCCTTCGCCGGCGAACAGCATCGGGTCCGCTTCGAGGTCAAGACCGACTTCGCCGAGGGCAACGCCTGCGCCATCGACGCGTTCATCCCGGGAGGTCCCTGATCCCGAGATCTCTTTGATCTTCGCCCACGGAGTGGGCTCGCTCAAAGAGCTCTGGGATGTACTCTGCCCCTCGCGGGGCGGCGTGGGTTCCACCCGCGCGTGAGGCGCTTCGCGCGCCTCGTTCGGGATGATGCCTGCGCTGGCGCGCGCCTTTGGAGGCTGCCCGCCCTGCCGTCAAGTTGCGAAAAGTCCAAACGCAGGATACGACAGACCGGTGCAAACCTCTTTGGCGACAGCCAAAGAAGCATCAGAACTTGACGGGGGTCCGCATGCGACTGCAACTGGGCTTTGTTCTTGTGGTGACGGCCATCAGCGCCGCAGCCTGTGAGCCTGAATGCCTGACCGACGCAGACTGCGAAGAAGGCTCCTTCTGCCCCGCCAGCCCTGACTCGATCAGCTTCTGCAGCCCCATCGCCGGGGAGGGCGAAGGCGAAGGAGAGGGTGAAGGCGAAGGAGAGGGTGAAGGTGAAGGCGAAGGCGAGGGTGAAGGCGAAGGAGAGGGTGAAGGCGAAGGCGAGTTGCAGCCAACGGTTCAGGTGGGCGGTGTCGATGTCGATCTTGCTGCTGGCGGCGTGACCCGTGGCGCCACGCTGGTGATCTCGCCCGGTGCGGGCTGCGCGATTGACAGCGTCGTCGGGGTCGATGGTGATGACGTCGTTACCGGGCAGTCGGTGACCATCGCGCAGACCGGCGAAGGCTGTGCCGCGTCGACGCCAGTGAACGTGGCGTTCGTGACGTTGTCGCTGCCGTCCACGGGCGAGTTGGCCGACGGCCACATTGCGTTCGACACGGATATTGCCGTCGGCGGAACCGACGGCCTCGTGGTCACCAGTGTCGGTTGTGCGCCCCAAGGCCTGTCGTCGTCGCCGGTGGGGGCCGTCCAAACGATGTCGTTGGCGTGTTCGTCTGACCCGCTCTACCTCGGGCCCGCCCCGACGGCGTCGATCGACCTGACAGTGCTGATCGAGGCCTGGGAGACGACGACGGCGCAATCAGCGGGCACGGTGAATGCGGCCGGGTTGTTGTCGCGGCGCGAGCAGACGATGGGCGTGCGGGTATCGGCAGCCAGCACGTGCGCCACGTCAACCGTTGCTGGATCGCGTGCCGCCTCGGCCGGCGCTGTGACGGAGTTGCCGGTGGCCAACGGCGCCGTGGCCGACATCGCCGACATCGCTGTCACCTGCACGGCATCTGTTGGCGGTGGCGCAGCGTCGACGAGGGCAAACCTCAACGTCCAACCCGAGCTCTTTCAGTTGGCCGACGCCCGCGCCGTCAGCACCAACGTCAACCTGCTGTGGCTGGCAGCGGGCATCAGCGACGCCGCATGTCCGCCAGTCGCCCCCCTCGCCACGGACCCTCCCGACCTGGCGGCCTCAGTCGCATCTGGGCTGCAGGTGGTGTCGACGTTGGTTACCTCCGGGACGACGTCATTTTCGCCTTCGTGCAACGGCGCGAGCACCGCAGCGCCGGTCGCGATTCAGTTTGGCAACGCGCTCAACACGCAGTTGCTCGACACCACCCAAGTCTTGGTTGGCAAGCTGACCGTTTCGGGCAGCGCCTTCTTTGAACAGAACACAGCTCAGTTCATCACGGGCTCGCTCGAAGTGCTGCTGATCGTTGCTGGGGGGGGGCGCAGCGTGAGCTTGGATTCACTGCGCCGCGTTGGCGCCAATGCAGTTATTGGTCGAGCGCCCGGCGAAGAGAATCCGAACCTCACAACACTGATTCTATCCAAGCTCCAAAGCATCGGCGGCGGGCTTCAGGTTCAGAGTAATAGTACACTAAATTCGTTGAGCCTGACGGCGCTCCAAAGCATCGGCGGCGGGCTTCAGGTTCAGAGTAATAGTACACTAAATTCGTTGAGCCTGACGGCGCTCCAAAGCATCGGCGGCGGGCTGACTATCAGCAGCAATCCAACGCTTCTCATCGTTGATGCGCGCCGATTGGTGACTGTCGTGGAAGGGGTACAGCTACTCGCTAACGGGAGCGGAAATGCCCAATATCGTTTCGACGGCTTGGAAGACATTGGCGGTGTGTTCGAGATTCGGCATCACACATCCGGCCTTGACCGATTGTGTCTCGCAGACGAGCTCGTGGTGGACGTCGACGTCGGCGAGGACGTGTCAATGGGCAACAACGGCGGCGACAATGATTTGGTTGCCTGCTCTGTGGATTGTCATGTGACCGACCCGAGTGTGACCCTGAGTTCGACGTGTTCGAATGAAGGGACGCAATGCGGTCCCATCAGGACGAGCTGCCAGTAGCGCGGCCGCAGAGGGGCGGCGCTCTGGCCGCGCCGGCGCGGCCGCGCCGAGTCGATCTTCATGAACTGGCACTGACCAAAAGGACCTCCAGATGTCGACCATGCAGTGTGCGCTGTGGAGTCTTGTGATGCTGACGACACCGGCATCGGCGTTGGCGGCGGGCACGGCCTACGCCGTGCTGCCGACCCAAGCGGTCGGTGCCGTCGCCGAAGTTCCTCCTCTTGCGCAAGTGATGCATCTTGCACTGCAGCAGGAGTCTGCGGCGCTGGTTTCGATGACGTTCGTCGAGGCCGGGATGGCGGCCTGCAGCCTGGCCGAGGTTGCCTGCGCTCGGTTGGTCGGCGCGCAGACGGGCGCGACCCATGCGGTCCTCAGCCAGGTGTGGGACCAGGCGGGGGTGACGGAGTTGAAGGTCGCCATCGTCGACGTGCAGGCCGACTTGCCGCCGGAGTGGCATGCCTATCGGGCGAAGAGCGCCGTCGAACTGACTCGGTTGGCGAAGTGGGCGGTGCTGAGCCTCGTCGTGCCCGACGCTCTGGCTGGTCAGCTGTCGATCGGGGAACTCGAAGCCGGCGCCGACGTCATTGTCGATGGTGTGGCGCGTGGCCAGACGCCATTGATGGCACCACTGAGACTCACCGAGGGTCACCACGAGGTCGAGATTCGCCTCGGGACCAATGTTCCCCTCCGTCAGAACGTCGTGATTCAGCCCCAGGCCAGCACGGTCCTCGATGTCTGCGTGCGCGGCGACGCGCTGCGGACTGACTGCGCCGAGGCTCGGCGGTTTTTTGTGCTCACAACGCTGGGCGGCGCTCTTGGTATCGGCGTTGGAACCGTGGCCGGCGCCGTGAGCGGCGTCTCATTCCTGGAGGCCGACGCGGCGTCCAAGGATTTCGCCGCCGATCGGAACGACGGCACTGCTGTCTCCAGGTGGCAGACCGTCGGAGCCGTCGCCGGTATCGGCGCTGGCGTGCTTCTTGTCGGGGGTGCCGGAGCCATCACGGTAGGGCTCCTGACCGAGTGATTGTGCCCTCTTTCCGGAAGTTCGCACCTGACCACCAAGGGAAGAATCATGCAGAGTCAGACATACCGCACCTCGCTGGCTGTCATTCCGGTCCTTGCATTTCGCCCACTCCTGGTTGGCTTTGCAGTCGGAGTCCTGGGGCTATTCATCACATTCGGCCAGCAACTCCATTACTTTGGGTATCCGCTCATCGCGGGCTTTGCAGCCGGGCTTGTACGAAGCGTTCCGGCACTCCTGACCCAATTTCGCATCGATGATGAGGGTGTTTGGGTCAAGAGCGGGCTCTTTCCGTGGCAAAGGAAGTGGCATGGATACCGATGGAAGGAGATTGAAGGCGCTGGCTCACGCCAAGGCCCGATCGACTGGCTCCTTGGAAGCTCGACAATCACAGTGAATCATCGAACGAAGGTTGGAACTTTCCTCCGCTTTGACTCGGTGGCTTCAGGCACCAAGCTTGTCGAAGCGGTCAACGGCAACCTCTCCAATTGAGCCCCTACTTGCCCCCCAAGTAGTTCGTCAACAAAGCATTCATGCACTGGTTGGGAGACGAGCGCCATGCTCGGGCTCCGATCGCAAGCCGAATAGCCGAATCCAGCCTTCCCGGCTTTGACAATCTCAATTCTTTTCCCTCGACGGGACTTGGTCCCAACCTACCATTTTGGGAGATACCGTGCTTGTTTTTGCCATTGCGCTCTCGCTCTCAGCAGCGCCGACGTCGGAATTTGATCGCCTGTCAAATACGACCCTATGGGTCGAAGCCAACAAAGGGCTGAATTTCCTCATACCGGTCGGAAATGAACTGCGAATTCGCACCGAGGGTCGAGACAAGGCCATTGTCAACGAAGCGCAGGTGCGGTTTTGGGCAACGCTCGCTGCTGGCAGCGCTCCCACAATTGGCATTCTGGCCGGCGATACCGGCATTGGCGCCCCAGGCGCCCTGCTTGTCGATGGGACGAGAATCGATTCTGTCTCTTGTGGCATGCCGCCAGTCCCAACACCCATGGGCCGGTTCACGACTTGGCATCGAGACATCGGTCTCAGTGCGAAGGCACTCCGCGGCCTGGCGAATGCTCGAAAGAAGATTGAGATAGCGTGTGGCAGTCGCGTTGAGGTGATCGTTTCTGTTGAACTCGCAAGCTTCGTTTCTGCCGCCAAGCTCTTCGCCGCCTCAACTTTTCCACATGACGTCGCGGAGCAAATGAAGAGGCAAAAGGAATTCGACCGAAAGGCGGAAGAGAAAGAGCGAGAAGAACGCCCCACCGCAAGTCCGCCAGGCAGTGTTTCACCGGTCGCGCTCGGCGGAGAGATGGCCGCGCTTCGCGCAAGGAAGATGGTGCAAGTCGCGGACTGCATTGCCAATGAATTCGAAGAGCATGAAGATGCCAAGACTGACGTGGTGACCAAGAAGTGTAAGGGATTCATCGACTCCAACGGCAACCTCATCTCTGCCAAATGAAGTTTCCGCCCCAATGCTCTTCCGTCAGGAACCAGAGAACACAGCATATGGGCTAGCCTCCGGGTCGAGGCCGAGTAACCGATTTGATTCGAAGGACCGCCGATGTCGATGATGTGCCGTTGCCGTGCCCTGTGGATGCTTGTGATGCTGACGTCGACGTCGACGTTGGCGGCCGGAAACCTCTATGCCGTCATGCCGACCCAGGGGGTTGGTGCCGCTGCCGAGGTCTTTCTGGTGGGACAGACGATGCACCTGGCGCTGGAGGAGCAGTCCCTGGCGCTTGTGCCGGTCAAGTCCGTCGAGGCTGGGGTTGCGGCCGAGGTTGCGGCCTGTGGGCAGTCGGCGGTGGCCTGCGGTCGGTTGGTCGGCGCGCGGACGGGGGCCACCCATGTGCTGCTCAGCGAGCTGTGGGACCAGGCCGGGGTGATGGAGCTGAAGGTGGCGATCGTCGACGTGCGAACGGACCTTCCGCCACAATGGCAAGTCTATCGGACGGCGAACCCGGCCGAGCTGGGCCCGCTGGCGAAATGGGTGGTGCTGGACCTCGTCGTGCCCGCCGCAGTGGCGGGTCGTTTGTCGATCGAGAAACTTGAACCCGGCGCGGACATCATCGTCAATGGCTTGGCGCGCGACCGAACGCCGATGATCGCACCGCTCAAACTCATCGCGGGCCGCCACGAGGTCGAGGTCCGCCTCGGGACCAAGACGCCCCTCCGTCAGAGCGTCGTGATTACGGCCGAACGCGCCACGGTCCTCGAAGTCTGCGTGCGCGGCGACGCGCTGACGGTGGACTGTGCTGAGCCTGCCCGGTTTCCCGTGATGACGACGGTGGGTGGCATTGCCGTCGTCGCCGCCGCTGCCAGCGGCGGTGTGGCTCTGCTGTCGTTCATGTGGGCCGACGACGCCCACACCGCATTCATCGCCGACCCATCGCAAGGCGGAAGAGCTGTCCGTGATTGGCAGACCGCCGGCGCCGTCGCAGGCATTGGCGCAGGCGTGCTCGTCGTGGCTGGTGCTGCAGCGATCACGGTCGGGCTCCTCACCGAGTGATGCTGTCCTGGTATCGAGTGTCAGCCGTCGTTGTTCGTTGAGCCCCACGCCTGACTTGGTGCCTCCTTCGCCGAGGGCAACGCCTGCGCCATCGACGCGTTCATCCCGGGAGGTCCCTGATGCATGAGCTGCCGCGCCGTTTCTCGCTGGTCGATGATCACAGCGTGGTGTTCCCCCGGGGCACCCGGACGGTGTTGACGGCCGCCGCTGTCGACGACGACGGTCGCGAGCACCGCCCGGGTGTGCACGTGGTGGTGCGGGAGGTGCGGGGGCGCGTCTATCGCGTGCAGACCGTGGCCGGGGCCTGGTTGACGGTGCCCCGGGACCAACTGCGTCCCGAGGCGAAAGACGCCCTGCTGGCCCTGGGCGCCCGCCAGTTCGACTTTCGCCGTCTGCGCCAGGAGGTGGTGCTCGCCACCGTTGTCGGCAGCCGGGCCTGGGGCCTGGCGGACGCCGCCAGCGACGAGGACATCCGTGGCTGTTTCGTGCTGCCGTTTGCCGACCACGCCTCGATCTTCCAGGCCCCCGACGAAATCCACGACGACAGCGCGGCTCCCGAAGATCCCCAGGAGGCCTTTTGGGAGGTGGGCAAGCTCGTGCGTCAGGGCCTGCGCGCGGACCCCAACACCCTGGAGACCCTGTGGTCTCCCCTGGTGAAGGAGCAGACGGCCATCGGCGCCCGGCTGGTGGCCGAGCGCGAGATATTCTCGTCGATGCACGTGATGGGCAGCTTTGGCCGCTACGCCCAGTCCCAGCTGCAGAAGCTCGAAGGCAGCCAGCGTCGTCGAGCCTGGCTGGTGTCCCTGTTGGACGAGATGGCGGCGGGCCGCGTTGTCGATGAAGCGTCGGCCACCCGTCACCTCCAGCAGGTGTCGGCGGGGAAAGACGCCCTCCATGCCCTGGTGCGCTCGATCTTCGACCGGGGCGTGATCGCGTCGTCGTCGTTTGCCGCCTTGCAGGCCGGCGTGCACGAGCTCGGTCCCCAGGGCCTGCTCCCCGAGGTGGTGCGCCCCAAGAACGCCTACAACCTCGTGCGCCTGCTCCATTCCTGCCTGCACTGGCTGCGGGAGGGCACACCCCTCATCGTCGTCACCGGACCCCTGCGCGACACCCTCCTCGACATCAAACACGGTCGCCTGGGGCTGGACGAGACCCTGGCCCTGGCCCACGCCGCCGCCGCCGAAGTCGACGCCGCCGCGCGGGAGCCAAGCCCCCTCCCCGAGTCCCCGGATTTCGCCCGCGCCGACGACCTCGTCATCGAAGCCCGGCGCCAGGCGGCCCGGGTGGCGGTGGCGATGCCGGTGCCGGGACGCGTCCGCCTCCGGCCGTCGACGACGACGACGACACTGCCCGCCGACGTCGACGTGCCCGCGCTGCGTCGTTTCCTCGACGTCCAGGCCAAGGCGATGCCAGGGCCCTGGTTGTTCCTGGGGCTCACGGGGGCCCACGCCTATGGCTTTCCGTCGCCGGACTCGGACCTCGACCTCAAGGCCGTTCATGCGGTCTCGGCCAGCACCCTCCTCGTCAGCGGCGGCAAGGTCCCCCCACCCGTCGAGGTCATGGTCGACAACTGGGAAGGCCGGGAGATGGACCTCTCGAGCCACGAGCTGGGGCAATGCGCCGAGCTGTTGATGAAGGGCAACGGCAACATGCTGGAGCGCCTGCTCGGACCGTGGCCTGTCGTCGTCACCCCGGTCGGCGAGGCTCTGGCGACCTGGGCGGCCCGGAACCTTTCCCAGCGCTCGGTCCACCACTACCGGGGCTTCCTCGGGGCCATGGTGCGTGAACACACCGTCGACGTCCGCGAACGGGGTGGGCCCCGAGCCAAGCGCTTGCTGTACATGCTCCGGGCAGCCCTCTCGGGGGTGCACCTGCTGCGTGAAGGCGTCCTCGTCACCGACGTGCGCGAATTGGCCCCGGGCTGGGGCTTCGGCGACATCGTGCAGTCCCTGCTGACCTTCAAGGTCCAGGGGGAGTACGCCATCCTGCCGCAGGCGCTGGTGGATCCCTTCATCCATGACGACGTGCCGCGCCTGTTTGCCATGCTCGATGACGCCGTCGCCACGTCGGCGCTGCCCGAGGCGCCACCAGACACCGCGGGCCTCGACGCCTTGCTGGTGGAGGCCCGGCTGGCTTTGGCTGGTTGACAGACGACGACGAAACACGCCACGAGGGAGGGCAGACGTCGGTGTATGTGTGTGTGGAGGCTTCGATGACGGTGCTTGATTCCCTGAAGAGCTTCTTTGCGATGCAGCAGACCAAGCGTTGGTCTGACGACGAGCGCAAAGCCCTGGTTCGGCTGTTTTACGACGTCATCACCGCCGATGGCATTGTTGATGCCGCCGAATTGGAGACCATCGAGAAGGCATCACACACCCTGGGCGTCCCCGTCAGCGACGTCACCCACCTCGGCATCGGCTGGGCCATGGGCGTGCTGACCAAGGACCCCAAGAAGTTGAAGACCGCTTGCCTGGTGGTGGCCAACGCCTTCTTCGCCGACGGTGACCTCGACGAAGCCGAGCAGGCTTTCATCGACAAGCTCAGCACCACCTACCAGATCCCCGACGACGTCCTGCGCAGCACGGTGGCCGACCTGCGCAAGCACAAGCTGGACGACGCCCTGAAGGCCATCCACGACGAAGCGTTCACGGCGCCGCTGCACGAAGACACCCCCATCGAAGACAGCGCCCACCGCCGCGACATCGACGACGTCTGAGGCCCGCGCGGATACATGTCGGGTTTTTCACCACACGGCATGGTCCTGGACCGTCTGCAGGGCGGTGACACGGCGCTGTGACGCGCCTGTTAGGCTCCAGATGATGGCTCTGAGGGCCACCCTGGAGGCCCGCGTCGATGCCCCACGACCACAACGACACCCCCGGCAACGACAACATCCGGACCGAGGTGCAGCCGCCCCTTGATCGGTTTGTCCTTGGTGACGAACTGGGCTCCGGCGGCATGGGGCGGGTGGTGCGGGCCGTCGACAGCGAAACGGGGGAGACCGTCGCCGTCAAGCTCGTCATCAATGCCGACGACGACGGCCAGGGCGAGCCCGGGCGCAACGAGGTGGCCCTGCGTTTTGGCCGCGAGGTGCGGGCGGCCTCGACCCTGATCCACCCCAACATCTGCAGGGTGGTCGCCTGGGGGCGGGCCCCCAAAACCCTGTTCATGGCGATGGAGCTCATCGACGGACCGTCGGTGCAGCAGGTGGTGAAGGCCGCCTCGGTGTCGCCGCGCAAACGGCTGCCCTTGTCCCTGAGCGTCGAGATTGTGCGCCAGCTCTGCCTGGCCCTCGACCACGCCCATGCCAACGGTGTCATTCACCGGGACATCAAACCTGCCAACCTCATGATGACGACGTCGGGGGTCATCAAGCTGGTGGACTTCGGCATTGCCCGCTCCCTGCACGACGAGGCCATCACCCAGACCGGTGCCCTGGTGGGAACCCCGAGCTACATGAGCCCCGAGCAGGTCCTTGGCGGCACCGTCGACGGGCGGGCAGATCAATTTGCGGCGGGCGCCACGCTGTACACCCTCGTCACCGGCAAGATGCGCTTCGCCGGCGTCGAACCCACCAGCGTCCTGATGAAGGTGGCCCGCGAGCCGACCCCCACGCTTTTTGAGGCGGCGCCGGCAGCATCACCGGGCCTCGCCCGCACCCTCGCCAAGGTCACGCGGTTGATGGCCGACCAGCGTTTCGCCACCTGTGCCGAGATGGCGCGCGCCCTCGAAGACAGCGAGGAATGGCTCGTCCTTGGCAATGACGACGAGGCCCGCGCCACCGTCGCCCGCTATCTGCGTGACCCCGCCGGTGTGGCCGACGACCTTGAGCGTCGCCTTCACGATCGCCACCAGGCGCGCGCGGTCCGCCTCACCGAGCGTGGCGCCATCGAGGCGGCGCTGCTGGCGCGTCGCTGTGGTGCCTTGTTGGTGCCCGGGGACACCATGGTCGCTGAACCCGCCGACAGCCAACCCATCATTGAGGCCCGCGCGGCGTTCGCGGCGACACCGACGGCCCCCGGGGTCCTCAAGCGCCTCGCCGACCTCAACCGCGCCAACGGCCACCCGCGCATGGCGGCGGCCTTCCTGCTCCGCTACCTGCAGGAGCGCCCCCAGGACAGCCACGCGTCGCTGCAACTTGACGCCATGGTCGACGGCGGCGGCCCCAACGCCGGCAGCGGCCCCACGAGGCTCAGCACGCGGGACATCATGGCCGGGGTCCGCACCGGCGGGCAGATGCAGGCCGTTGCCCAAGAGGCTCGCCCCCAGTCAGCGGCGGTCCCGCCAGCACGTCGTCCGTCGCCGTCGCCGTCGCCGTCGCCGTCGCCGTCGTCGTCGTCGTCGTCCCGGGCCGTTGAGGCCAATCCCCTGGCCCCCCGCTTTGCGCCCCTGGTCATGGGCGACGCTTCGGCGGGCTCATCGGTGCACATCCCGCCCCTGGTGTGGGCGCTGGGGGCCATCGTCGTCGCGGGTCTTGCCCTGGCGTTCTTCTCCCGCTTCGTCCGGAACACCGTCGACGAAGTCCAGGTCGCCGTCTCGGACAACACCCAGCAGATTGGCCAGTTCGAGAAGAACAATGCCGAGCGCAGTTGGCGCAACAGCCTCGGTGAGGCCCGCGGCCAGGGCGAGCGCGGCAATCACGCCGGCGTCATCAACGCCGTCAACGGACTGCTCGCCCAAAAGCCACCGGCGGAGATCGCCGTCGAAGGCTTGCTGCTGCGGGCCTCGTCCCGCGAGCACCTCAAGGACGACCTGTCGGCCCGTCTCGACTTCGAAGCCTTCATGCGCGAGAGCCCCGTCAACGATCCCCGCCGTGACGCCGTGCGCGCGCGCCTTGATGCCCTCTACGCTCGCTTGACGCCGGTGCCGCCCCAGAACCCCGTGGCACCGATGCCAGCGGCACCCGCACCCGAGGCCACAGGCTTCATCCCCGTCACCGACGGGCCGCCACCGCCGCCGCCCATCCCGGGCATTCCCTGAACGCTTCTTGTCGCGGTGGCCGTCGCCGTGGTCAGCGCTGGCGCCAGCGTGAGGCCACCGGCAACGTGACCAGGGGCATCCCCGGTGGCTGATAGCCGGGATTGTTCAGGTGATAGTCGGACAGCCAGCGCAGCCCTCGACCGACGCGGTCTCCGGACTCGTCGCGCTCGTCGTATTCGCTGTTGAAGGCCGCCACCAGGTGGCCCCGCAAGACGAAGTGGTTGTCGCTGAAGTCCTGGGGCGTGCGAAACACATCACCGATGTCGTGGGTATTGCCGCTGCGCAGGGGCAGCCCGCTGATGATGGAGGCCTCGACGATCATGGTGCCCGTGGCGGGAGCGCCGGTGGTGATGGCGTCGTCGTTCCACGGATGCAGCCCGTCACGCCATCCCCGCGACAGGAACGTCACCCGATCGGCGACGACAGCGACCTTGATGTGGGGTTGGGGCGGTGAGCCACCCAGGACGCGATTCAGGTCACCCTGCACGTACAGGGGCAGGTCGGTGGCGATGGTCAGTCCCCGGGGGAACGCGCCAGCGGGAATGCGACCGGCGTTGTAGATGCGAACGGCATTGGGGCGTGAGGCGTTGTTGCAGGCCATCGTCGCGAAATTTGCCGACAGATTTGCCCCCGTGCCGCACAGGCCGATGGGCACGTTGTTGTTCGAACGAGGTCGATGCACGTTGTTGGACGATGCTCCAGGGCAGGCCCCCAACGACGTGCTGCTGCCATTGGTTCGTTCACAGAGCGAGGCTGGGCCCACGCCGCTCGACGTCTGTTGCACCTCGGGAAGCGACCCGCCCGAAAAACGACCTGTGACGTAGATGACGCCGTTGAAGTTGCCAGGGCCGCCCAGCACCTGGCCCAATTCGTTCTTGTCGGTGGTGGCATCGGTGGCAAGGACCGCCCGGGCCAGGGCCTCCAGATTCAGATTGACGGGGAGGATGTTGCGCTCGTCGTCGCGAAATCCAGACCGGGCACCGTCGACCACCGCGTCTGCCGAGCCCCCGTTGCATTGGCTCACGCCCTGAAAATCGTCGCCGCAGCCGAGGGCGGGGGCCGGCCACAGGCCCGGCTCGAGCCGCTGACAGGTCCCCGCCGCCGACGTGGGGCGGAAACACTCGAAGCCACCGCAATCGGCATCGCTGGCGCAGCTGGTGCCCGTCGGCAGGACCGCCAGGGGGCCGTAGGAGAGGACGCCGCCCGTCAGCTGGGAGCGAATGACCGTCGTGGCACTGCTTCGGTCGTACCAGGAAAACAGCTGGGGAAACTCCGAGGGAGCGAAGCCCAGGTCGCCGATGCCGACCTTGGCGGTGCTGTCGACAATGGCGTCGGCAGGGGACACGTGGTCGACGGCAGAGCCCGGGCGATCAGACCACAAGGGCACACCTGGCCATGGCCTCGCCTTGTCGCGGTTGTTGTACCAGACGCCATCCACGACGACGATGTCGGCCTTCTCCGCCAACCGCGCGTCGCCCAGCGCTTTGCTGTCGCTGTGCTGGGGTGGCTCGACCAACCAGCGAAACGAGCGCTCCAGGGAGGACTGCGCAGCAGACATTGCTGGTGTTCCCACGGCGGGGGAGAGCACCTGGTCGTTGCCACGGGTGGAGTCGACGAGGTCGACGGCCACGGGATCGCCGGAGAATTGGGGGCCGGGGAAGCTGAAGTCCGATGAACTGATCTGGCTGCCGGTCTTGTTGCCGTTCAGATGGGCCAACGACGGTGCACCATCATTGACCCGTCGGATCGCCAATGGCGGCGACCACCTCGTGGTGGGAGCCGTGCCGAAGAGGGGGAACGACGTCAGTGGAATCGACGGAATGACATAGCGGTCGGTGGAGCCGCAGGGGCGACCCGTCAGGGTGTCGCGCAGCACCACGTTGACCATCAACACCTGTTCCAGCGCCACGCGACCCGCAAAGGGACCGGCGACGATGGGACGCGTGGTGCGGCCCCTCGTGGAGCCATAGGAGATCGAGAAGTGCTCGATGGTTGAGCCTGCTGGGGCAAGGAAGCGCGGCAGGGTCACGCCGTCGACGACGTCACAACTTCCCAGGGCGCACAGGGCGTCGGTGACGTCACGGGGATCGGCGCCGGGGTTTGCATTCAGCGTGGCGGACACCGTGCGGGCGGCGAGGTCGAGAGCACTCGCGCACGACAAGTCGGAGCGAATCGAAGCCACCGTCCGGCGCCCCTCGGCAATGGTGGCGTCGAGGAGCCAGGTCATGGAGCCCACTGCGATGGCCATCAACGTGAGCACCATCAGCACGATGACGAGGGCATAGCCTCGCGTCGTCGTCGTCGTCGTCGTCGTCGTCGTCGTCGTCGTCATCATGGGGAAGTCCCCAGCATGCTGTTGTACGGGATGAGGCGCACCAACCCCGCCCGCAAGGCCTTGCCCGGAGAGGTGACGGTCTTGCCAGGACCCGCTGGCCGCAACGGGCTTGTCACCGTGTCCGGCTTCAAACTGGCTGGCAGACCCTGCACGATCGACAGCAGCACCTCGCGGGGCGGGTTTGTGCGAGGCACCAGCGAGTTGGCCGCCGGCAGCGCACTTTCGCGCCAGGCGAACTCGTTGTTGGCCACGGTGCCGTCGCCGTCTTGATCGGACCCGACGGCAATCTGGAGGTCGTAGATGTGGTCGGCGACGAGGGTGCTCGTACCAGTCAATCCGTTGCGCACCCGCAGTTCGTTGCTGGCGTTGTCGACGAAATAGGTCCGCATCTGGACCATGGTGGCTTCACCGTCGATGAACGGCGCAAAGCTCGTGACCGAAACCGCATTATGGACACTGAGGTCCGGGTCGTTGAGGTAGCTGTCCCTGGGCAAGAGATCCGCCGCCGTGAACTCGCAGGTGGCCCCGCTGACACCCTCGATGATGACCGGCCGATAACCGCCGACGTTCGTGGTCAACATGACGATGCCGCGTACCGCGGTGTTCGCCGACGCCGGTGCCGCCGACGGAAAGCAGCAGCCGCCCTGCACATACTGAAAACTGAGGGTGCCAGTGCGCGAGCCCTGGCGCACGGCACACACGGGGGTGTCGGCCACGGCGGTGAATACTGTGATGCGGTCGCTGCCGCCGCACGCCGGCATGCCATCGCGGGCTGCGCAGGTGTCGTTTTCAACGACCAGACTCGACTGGCCCGGCAGGCCGTTGCCGCCAAGATTCTCGATGTCCTTGCTCAGGAATTGAACGTTTTGCCCCATGGCGTTGGCCACACTGATCGAGGCCCGCGTCGCCGCCGTGGTGCGCAGGACGAGGGCCATGGTCCCCGCCGCGGCCAACGACACAATGCTGGAAATGGCGATGGTCACCATCGCCTCCATCATCGTGAAGCCAGCAACCCTCCGCCGCAGGCGTTGGTGTTTCATGGTGCGCACCTCGACAGCACAGGATGGAGCTCCGCTCATCGGTGGATGACCAACGTCGCCGAGCGTTGGCCGGCCCTCTCGACCCAACGCACGGCAATGGTGACCTGACGGGCGCCCACATGGGGCTGGTCCGCCTGGGGTGTTCTCGCGATGGTGAATTTGGCCGAAGCCGGCGCGGCCGGCAGGCCGAGTTCATCGACGGTGGCCGTCGACGTCGCCGTCCACAGGGCGTTGCTGTCGGAGAGCGTACGGAGGTGGCCGGCGTCGGCCTGGAGAATGCGCCAGGCATCGGCGAGCTTCCGCTCGTGCTCGATGACGTTCATGTAGCTGGCGGTGGCCGAGATGATGGCCGAGGCCCCCGCCGCGAAAATGGCGCCGGCAATCATGACCTCGATGAGGGTCATGCCTCGTCGTCGGCGCGTCGCCGTCAGATGCATGGGCACCCGTACACGCCGCAGCAGGCGTTGTGCTGGCACATGGAGGGCCCTCCAGAGCAGACCGGGAACTGGGGGCAGGTGACGGTGTTGCAGCCGTAATTGCAGAATCCCGCGTTGCAGGTCTCGTTCGGGGAGCATTGGGCGTCGCTGGAGCACCCGGTCCCGAGGTTGCAGGTCCCAAAACCAATGTCGCAGTAGAAGCCAGGCGCGCAGTCGGCGTTGTTGGCGCAATTGGTGGGGACACAGAGGTTGGCCGAGCACATGAAGCCCGGCAAGCAATCGGCGTTGTTCGTGCACGCCGGTGGCGGCGGTGGTGGCGCATCGCCCGTTGGCGCAGGCAAGGCGTCGACGGCCGGCTCACCCACTGGCGTGGTCGGGTCCGGCGGTGGCGTCTCGGTGACAGGCAGCTCGGCCTCAAGGGCCCGTGGCTCGACGACGTTGCGCACCGGATCCTCCAGGGGCGGAATCGTGGCGATGTTGACCGTTGCCGACAGGCCTTCTTCGACGGCGGGCTCGAAGGTGGAGCCAAAGGACCCTGCCTGGGCCACGGTGACGACGCCAACGCCCTCGGGGGTGCCCGCCTCGAAGAAGTCGATGGTGGCGGGCGCCGGTGCCAGGGTGACGCCGTCAGCGTCGAGGAGCCGAAAGGCGCTGGCTTCAAAACACAACGTGTTGTCGGCGCGGGGGACAACGATGTCGACGAGGTCGTAGACGCGTTCCTCGATGAAGCTCGCCCGGGTGTCGTAGTTCTGGCACTGGGGCAGGCCACCGACCCGCGGTACCGACGCCGTCGTCAAACGAACCCCACCACCAGGCAGGGGCTCCGCTTCGATGGCGGCGCCTTCGTTCGCCGTCAGGGCTCTCGCGCGCACTTTGCGGACCTGGGCGAGGGCCGACCGGGCCTGGTCTTCCCGCCGGGCCCGTTCAAGGATCGGGACCATCGAGCTGATGCCGGCGGCGGCGACGATGCCCGCGACGGCCACGACGGCCATGATCTCCAACAGTGAGAAACCCTTGCGCATTGTGAAAGCCTATCTCGACTTTTCAAGGCTCCCGATTCTGTATCGACCCGCGGCACGGTTTCCTTGAAGCGGCATCACATCAAACGCCGAGGGCCCGGTCGACGGCACCACACTTCCGTCGACCAGGCCCTCTTCTTTCTCGCGTTCGTCGTCGACAATCCACCACGATCATCGATGACGGACGTTGCGTCGCCTCGCCCGTTTCTTGGCGCTCACGCGCCCCAGAACACCTCGCGGAAGGGGACGAGCACGCGCTGGGCGGGGATGCCGTCGCTGGTAAAGAGCCGCACCTCGAGGTTGGCGTCCTTCTTCTGCAGACCGTCGAAGTCGCTGCAGTCGAAGCTGAAGGCCTCCTTCTTCGACGCCGCGCTGTTGACCGTGCGGGCCTGCTCCTTCCAGCTGCCGTCGACGTCGGTGAAGCCAACCACCATCTGGTAGCCCTTGAAGCTCGTGTCCTTGCCCGCAGCCGCGGTGAGGAAGGCGTCGTCGAGGGTGAGGCTGACGGTGACGCCGTCCTCCTCTGGGTCCCGGGGCAGGGGCTTGGCGGTGCAGCTCATCTTGGCGGCGGCGAGTTCGCCGGCGGTGAACTTCACGTCGCGCATGGGGGCCAGCGTGCGGCCAGCGACGGTGCGGTTGGCGGCGTCGGCGAAGATGATCTCGTGCAGGGCCTTGCTGGCGGTCTCGACGTCGGAGCCGGCGGCCTGGGCGCTGGTGCGCTGGCTCAGGGTCGCCCCAAGGACGCTGCGCAGGGTGGCGCCGGGCTGCACCGTCAGCGGGGTCACGATGGCGCCGTTGCCGAGGAGGTGGGCGTCGTCCTTGGGCACAGTCACGGTGACGCCGCCGGCGGCGTTGCCGGCGATGTTCACCGTGCCCTGGCTGCCGGGCTCGAAGATGTAGCCGCGGTCGACGGCGAGGGAGGCCTTGACGGCGCTGCCGACGTTGGCGGTGTCGAGCCAGGCGCCCTGGGGCAGGTTCGCGGTCTGCAGGGAGACGCGGATGCGTTCAGCAAACGACTTCACCGGCGTGCGGTCGAGGGTGTCTTCAGTGGTGGTGCGGTTGAACTGGGGCAGGGGCTGGTTGACGTCGGCGACGAAGCCGTTGCCCGCGGGGCCACGGGCGGCGCGGAAGAAGAGCTGCTTGTCGACGTTCTCGGGGCGGACCCACACGCTCGTGGAAATCTCGCGGCCCTTGCCGTTCAACGAGACCTGCTTGAGGGGGTCGCCGAAGGAGAACTCGTGCTCGTTGATGTCCTTGGTCTCGACGTAGGAGGCGCCGTCCTTGACGCGCACGACGTCGGGGGTCGTGGTGCCGGCATGCATCCGGTAGGTGGAGAGGTCGAGGGTGCTGACATCCACGCGCTCGCGGGCCACGACTTTCATCAGCAGGGGCTGGCCCTTGTCGTCGACGTCGCGGGCGTTGAACAACAGCATCACGTCGGCGTCGGGGGCCATGGTGAAGGTGGCGTACAGCGGGTCGTTGATGCGCGCGGGCGTCGGGGCCGGGGGCTGGTAGGCGTTGTGGGTCTCCTTCTCGATGCGCATCGAGAGAATCTGGGTGAGGAAGCGGCCGTTGGTCTTGTCGCAGTGATAGGTGGCGCCGCGGCCCTTGGCGTTCGTGATGGCCTGCTTCTGGTCGGGCATGGCGGCCAGCAGAATCTTCTCGAGGGCGTCGCAGTCGAGGGCGACGGCGGTCCCCTGGGTGACGGCACCGGCGGGGGCGGCGTGGGCGGCGGCGGTGGTCTGGGCGGCCTGGGAGGCCTGCTGGGCGACGGCGGCTTCCACGGTGCTTGGCAGGACGCCTGCTTGCCGTTGGAAGGCCTGCAGCATCGCCTGGGCCTGGGCGTTGAGGGGGAGCTGGGTGGTGGTCATCGCGGTCTCCTCATCGTGGCGCCCGGGGTGGTGGGTGGCGCCCTGTTGATGAGTGGACTGTGCGGGAGACCCGCGATCCCCGACACGACACGTGTCGGGTCATGTGGGATAACGTGTGATTCGTCGCACATGGGATTCGCTGCTGCGGGCGTGGCTCAACCTCCAAGGGAACCAGCGCGAATTCAGGAGGTTGAACTCTTGCCCGGGAAAAGCGCGTCCCGGCGCGCAACCATGGAGCTTAGACAGCATCTAAATAGGATAAAATACTGCCAGATTGGTGGTTTTTCACCTGATTGTTCAGGCGTTTGGTGCTGGGCCAAAGGCTTGGTGGTCAGGACTTCCCCTCGTTTCCTGGAGTCTCCCATGCGCACGCCCTTCCGCGGTCACAGACACCTGGCCCTCGCCGTTGCCCTCGGCGCGTCGTTGTCGACGCAGGCTCACGCGGCTGCCGACCCAAAGCCCAACACCTTCTGGTGGCCTGAGCAGCTCAACCTCGCGCCCCTTCGCCAGAACGCCGCCGAGTCCAACCCCCTGGGGGCTGACTTCGACTATGCCAAGCAGTTCGCGACCCTCGACCTCAAGGCCGTGCGGGCGGACATCAAGACTGTGTTGACGACGTCGCAGGACTGGTGGCCCGCCGACTACGGCAACTACGGTCCCTTCTTCATCCGCATGGCGTGGCACGGCGCCGGCACCTACCGCACCCTCGATGGTCGGGGCGGTGCCGGTGGTGCCCAGCAGCGCTTTGAGCCCCTCAACAGCTGGCCCGACAACGTGAACCTCGACAAGGCCCGTCGGCTGCTGTGGCCGGTCAAGCAGAAGTACGGGCACTCCTGGGGCGACCTCATGGTCCTGACGGGGGACGTCGCTCTGACTTCCATGGGCTTCAAGACGTTTGGCTTCGCGGGTGGCCGCGCCGATGATTGGGAGCCGGAGCTCGTCTATTGGGGGCCCGAGCAGAAACTCCTCGACGACAAGCGCTACACGGGCGACCGCAAGCTCGAAAAGCCCCTGGCCGCCGTGCAGATGGGCCTCATCTATGTGAATCCCGAGGGCCCCAACGGCAGCGGCGATCCCCTCGCCGCCGCGAAGGACATTCGCGACACGTTTGCCCGCATGGCCATGAATGACGAGGAGACCATCGCGCTCATCGCGGGCGGTCACAGCTTCGGCAAAGCCCACGGCGCCCACAAGGTCGACTGCGTCGGCAAAGACCCGGCTTCGGCGGGCGTCGAGGCCCAGGGCCTCGGCTGGCTGAACTCGTGCGGCACCGGCAAGGGCAAAGACACCGTCAGCAGCGGTCTCGAGGGCGCGTGGACGGTCACGCCCACGGCGTGGAGCTCGAACTACCTCGACAATCTCTTCAACTTCGACTGGGAGAAGACCAAGAGCCCCGCTGGAGCCACTCAATGGGTGCCCAAGGGCGGCGCGGCCAGCCAGCTCGTGCCCGATGCCCATGTCCCCGGGAAGCGTCACGCGCCCATCATGTTCACGACGGACCTCGCCTTGAAGGAAGACCCCGCCTATCGCGTGATCGCCGAGCGCCTTCGCAAGAACCCCGAAGAGTTCCGCCTCGCCTTCGCGAAGGCCTGGTTCAAGCTGACCCACCGCGACATGGGTCCCCGCACCCGGTACCTCGGCACCGACGTCCCCACCGAAATCCTCCTGTGGCAGGACCCCGTGCCCGCGGTGGATCACCCCCTGGTCAACGCCGCCGACGTCAAGGCGTTGAAGGCAAAGATTGCCGCATCCGGCCTCACCTCGGCGGAGCTGGTGCGCACGACGTGGTCCGCAACGGCGAGCTTCCGGGGGACCGACATGCGTGGCGGAGCCAATGGTGCCCGCCTGCGCCTGTCGCCCCAGAAGGAGTGGGCAGCCAACAGCCCCGACGAGCTGAAGAAGGTGCTGCCGAAGCTCGAGGCCATTCAGGCCGAGTTCAACAAGGGTGCCAAGGCCAAGAAGCAGATCTCCCTGGCCGACCTCATCGTTCTCGCCGGCAACGTCGGCGTGGAGCAGGCGGCCAAGAAGGCTGGCGTCGACGTCGTGGTGCCCTTCACCCCCGGTCGCACCGATGCCACGCAAGAACAGACCGACGTGAACTCGTTCAGCTTCCTCGAGCCCGCCGCCGACGGATTCCGCAACTACTTCGACGGCCGCGCCGCCCGCTCCCCCGCCGAGGCCCTCGTTGATCGCGCCCAGCTGCTGACGCTGACGGTTCCCGAGATGACGGCCCTCGTCGGTGGTCTGCGGGTCCTCGACGCCAACACCAATGGCTCCCAGGTGGGTGTTTTCACGGCGCGCAAGGGCAGCCTCAGCAACGACTTCTTCGTCAACCTGCTCGACATGCAGACCGCGTGGCAGAAGACCAAGACCGAGGGCCTGTACGAAGGGGTCGATCGCAAGACCGGCGCCGTCCGCTGGCAGGCCTCGCCCGTCGACCTCCTGTTTGGCTCCCACGCCGAGCTGCGCGCCATCGCCGAGGTCTACGCCCAGGCTGACGGGCAGCAGCGCTTCGTGAAGGATTTTGTGAAGGCCTGGACCAAGGTGACCATGCTCGATCGCTTCGACGTGAAACGCTGAAGCCTCGCCCTTGACCGACAAAGAGCACCGGGCCGACGCCGTCGTCGGCCCGGTGCTCTTTTCAGTCGTCGCTGCCGGGCGGTCCCTCGGGGCGCAGTCGGCGCAAGGCCTCGGGCACGAAGCGGTCGACGGCGTCGTTGATGGCGTCCCGACGACGGTGCAGGGCCACGCCGGCGACGATGACGCCGATGCCGAGGGAGACGATCACGAGGGGAAAGACCATCGAGTCTTCAAAGACCCGGTACGCCAGGTGGACGAGCCAGGAGGCGATGGCCAGGCCGCCGACGGCGGTGAGCAAGCGCGAGCGCACCAGCACGCCGAGGGCCACGACGACGGTATGCCACAGGGCATGGAGCACCAGGGCCCCCTCGAGGTCCTCCCGGGTCAAGGCCGTGAAGCTGCCGATGGCGAGGACGCCGGCCCCCACCACCAGGGCGAAGGTCCCCGTCGTCGGCCAGGCCCTCACCCGCAGCAGGCCGAAGACCTGCAGCATGAGGCCGAGGCCGACCGACAGCAGCAGACGGTCTTGCCAGGAGCGGTCCAGGGCCCAGCCGCAGACGGCGAAGATGCCGATGACGGCCACCAGGCTGAAGGCCCGACGTTGCCAGAGGGCGCCGAAGGACAAGAGCCCGAGCTGGATGCCCAGGAACACGAACTTGGTCCCGAGGCTGTTGCTGCTCATGGAGAGCAGGCCTCCCTGAAAGGCGATGACGCCAAAGACCTCAAGCCAGTAGTTCAAGTCGGCGCGCTGTCGATGTCGCAGCGCAAACGCGGCGCCGAGGATCAGCAGGCCGACGACGACAGAGACCAGGCCCCGGTCGGCCTGGTCGGGGGAGTCGATGAGCAAGGGGGCCAGGTCCATCGACATGAACCACGCCGTCAGGGCGATGGGCAGGGCCACGAAGGAGAACGGCACCAGCCGCCAGGCGATGGCGCCGACGACAATGGTTGTGACCTCGATGGCAAACCAGCCCCCCTTCACCCAATGAAAGAACCCCTGGTAGGCGCCGGGGTCCACGTCGGGCCACAGGCCGGCCGTGCGCTCGAAGCCGTAGACGGCCGCCGGCGTCATCGACACCGCCGCCGCCACCAGCAGGCCGCCGAGGATCTTCAAGTCGGCGCTGTGCCACAGGCGGGCACCGACGAGGCCAAAGATCAGGCCGTAGCCGCCGGCGATGGCGAGAATCCCCGGACCGCCCCAGGCCTCGATGCCGAGGGTGGCGAACCAGCCCAGGGCCCCCATGATGAGCAGGGTGCCCGCGTACCAGGCCACGTGCACGAGGTCGAAGGCGGCAGCGACGGGCTTCAGCGCACTGACGGTGACCCGCCCCGTCGACGGCGACACCCGGACCGAAGCGTCGTCGGCCCGCCGGTTCTTCAGGCCCTGCCACAGGGGGTCGAGCTGCTCGGGGCTGATGAGGCCGGTGTCGGCGGCCCATTGGAGATCGGCGCGGGAGATGTCCATCGGCGCAGTCTGCGTCATCGGCGGGCCGAGCGGGTCATGGCTCCATCACCGACCCGTTCCGTGGCGGGATTGGGTCGGTGATGGGTCGCTGCCGTCAGCGGGCCTGGATGGTCGGCTGACAGCGACCGTCGGCGTCGACCACGACGTCGTCGCCCACCCGGGCCACGCAGCCGATGCCATCGCCGCGCACGTCGGGTGAGCCCGGGACTTCGCGGACCACGACGGCGCGCATGCGGCTCTGCATGTCACTGGACAACGACGTCGACCCGATCAGCCAGTTGTCGCGCCACCGACGGCCGGCAATGTCTGTGAGGGAGTCGAGCGACACGCCACGGGCCACCTGCCGCACCGGCGACGCCGACGGATAGGTGATGACCTCGGTGGCCACGTTCTTTGGGTCAAACGGCGTCATCGGATCGTTGCGTTCATTCGACAGCCGGTAGCCGCGGAAGGCGTCGCGGTCGACGTCGGCGGCGGCCATGTCGGTCCGAATGTCGGTGTTGGAGGTCAGGTTCACCACCCGCAAGCCGTTGGTCCCGTCGGCGACCACGGCGAAGTTGCGCACCGGCAAGCTGGCAGCGACGACAGCCTGGGCCTGGTTGATGGGGACCTGACCCACCACCGCACTGATGGTGCGCTCCAGCCGGGGGTCGGCGGGGACCGCGACGTCGATGATCTGCAACCCATTCTTGCCGTCGGCCACCAGCAGGCGCGAGCCGACCAGGGCCACGCCACGGCTGTCGGCGCCGCTCGCCGCCAGGGCTGTGGCGACGATGCTGCCGGTGTCGAGGTCGATGACGACCACGCCGGCCTCACCGCAGGCGGCATAGAGGAAGCGCCCACGGGCCACGAAGTCCTGCACCGGCCGCGGGGTCTCGATGGTGAACAGTTCGGCAATGGGCGCGCCGATGTCGACCTCGACGTCCGACTGGGGGTCTTCGAGCGCCACCACCGACACGCCCCCGGCATGACCGATGAGCGCGAGATCGCCAAAGATGCGAACGCGTTGCACCCCCTCTTTGCCGTGGGGAATGGCGCCGACGACGACCAGACCCTGTTCGAAGCCGTTGAGGGCCGTCAGGTCGGGGGCGAAGGCCTCTTCATCCACGCCGCGCACGCGAATGACGTCGGCGGCATTGGCGGGGTCGAGCACCAGACGGAAGTCCACCACCACCAGTTCTTCTTCCGTCGCTGCCAGGACCCGCGTGGTCTGCGACGCCGATGGATCGATGTGGTCGATGGCCACCATCGGTCCGAAGCGAACCAGGCGCGCCAGTTCCGTCGGCGGATACCCCGCGTTGTCGCGGCCAAAGACGTCGACAAACGACAAGCCGTCCGCGTGGGCCACCACCGCGACGTCGGCGATATCGCCGCTGCCGTTTTGGTAGGACACGCCGCGGGTCAACAGGACCTCGTTGGTGCCGGCAAAGCTCGTGTCGACGCGACGGACGTTGTCGGCGCTCATCAAGAAGCCGGGCCACACATTCTTCGGCCCACGGATTTCGGCCTTGAGGTCCACCTGGCTGAAGCCGGCGTCCGTCGACACCAGCGCCCAGTCGCCCAGGTTCTGGTAGCGGCCCGTGCCTTCGCCGACGGCCTCGGAGACGAGGTGGTCATTGGCCACCCGGTCCTGCTCGTCGAGGAGGGTGTGGCATCGCTGACAGCCCTTGGTCTCGGCGGTGCGCACGGTGTGGGGGAAGTTCGGATTGCTCGCCTGGGAGCTGAGGTTGCCCGACGTGGCAAACATGAGGTTGTCGGCGAGGGTGGTGCCACCGGCGGCCACCGACAGGTGCAGCTGCATCAGGGACCGATGGGGCGCGATCTTGTTGCCCTCGATGTCGCCCGAGCGACCCATGTAAAACGGCGACCGCGTGTAGCTGAAGAGCTGGAAGGCCACCTCTTCAATGTTCTGGTCGTTGTACCAGACCTGTTGCACGGGCTTGGCGACGTCCATCTGCATATGACAGGTCATGCAGTTGGGCTGCCACGACGAGTGGCACGCGTAGCACTCCAGGCCACCCTTCTTGCCGGGTTCGGCGATGTGGGCGAAGGCGCGGGCCTCGTCGGGACGATCGAGTTCCGGGCCGCTCTCCGCTGGCTGGAAGTGGGCATAGCGGCTGGCGTCGTCTTTGGGGGTGTTGAGCTGGGGCACCGTCCAATGCAGGCCCTTCTTCTGGCGGCTGTGCTGAATGACGACGTCGCCGTCGAGTTCCATCCAGGGCTTGTCGAAGGGGGTGGTGTAGGCCGTGAGGTCGTTGCCGCCGTTGGGCCCCGACGTCTTCAGGGTGGCAGGCCCAGCAGGGGTGCCATGGCAGTCCTCGCACTCAATCTCGATGAAGTCCCAGTTGCGGGCATAGATGTTGCCGTCGCCGTGGATGTCCTGCACCGAGTGGCAGTCAACACAGCCCATGCCCTTCTCGAAATGGATGTCCATCAAGCGGGTGGCACCGTTGTGGCCGCCGTAGACGATGCGGGTTTGTCGACCGTCGAAGGCCTCGCTGCGGGCGACGCGGTCGGGGATGTCGAGTTTGCCGTTGACGTTGATGTCTTCGCCGACGTCGAGGGTGCCGTTGTTGTTGAGGTCTTCGCTGATGCCCTCGCCGTCGTTGACGATGGCGCCGTCGGTGTAGCGGGCCAGGTTGTCAAAGACCCGCACCTGGGTGCCCTCGGGGGTCTTGAACTCGTAGGGCCCGATGGTCATGATCTTCTCGACGTCGTTGGTGAAGTCGCTCTCGACCTCCCACACGCCGGTGAACGCGTAGTCGATGCGGGTCACGAAGCCGTGGCACGATGCACAAGTCTCGGTCTGGACGGCCTTCTCAATGACGTGGCGCTCGGCATAGCCGCGCTCGCCGAGGTCGGCGCGCATGCCGAACGGCAGATCGGTGCTGACCTGGCGACCGTTGTCGGCGACGGTGCGATCGACGGGCTCCTTGTTGTGACCGTCCTTGGCGTAGGCGACGTGACACGCCGTGCAGCCGGTGGGGCGCATGCGACCGAAGGGGTTGTTCTGGCCGATGAGGTCGACGCTGCTGGGAGAGGGGCGCGGTGGGTCCTCGGCGTTGGGGCTCGTGGTGAAGTCGACGTTGGCGAAGTTGTCGTTGGTGCCGCCGAAGTTCAGCGAGTGAAACGCCCGGAACGATCGCAGGGCGGCGTCGACGGGATTGGAGATGGCCTCGCCATCAAACGGGCGAACCACCTCATCGACGACGCCGAGGCCGAGGATGCGCTTGACCCGCTGTTCGGCCAGGGAGCCCGGCGGCGGGAACACCCGCCCGGCGTTGGTGGGGAAGGGCATCAGCACATCGACGGCGCGGTTGTCGGGATCGCCGGGCTCAAAGAACTGTACGGGCCGTCCGCTGCGGGTGAAGCCATCGGGAGGTGCAAACGGATCGAGCTCGGCACGATCAAACATCGGCGCCGCGCGGGCCATCATCTCGTCGTCGTCGGGGTCCTGGTTGGCGCGGGCGCCGGCGAACAGGGCATCGCGGTCGAAGCGGTTGTCTCCGGCAAGATAGGCGGCGTCGATTTCGTCGTAGTTGAAGACGTAGCCGACGCGGCCCACGCGGGGATTGCGGGCGTCGAAGGCCGCGCCGTCGGCGGAGTTGGCGAAGTCGGGGCCGAAGTCGGCAGCCTTCGGCACCTGGGCGTTGCCGTAGTTGGCGCCGGCCGGCACCCCGGAGTGCACACTCATGATGGAGCGGCGCACGTCGTAGACGGTCTCTGCGTGGCAGACCATCGCCGCGTTGGCGTTCTTGTTGGTGCTGCCGCAGCCGACGCCCGCCACCCGCAGGTCTCCGGGGTTCAAGAAGCGGAGGTAGTCGAGGTCCCGGTTGGGCTCGCTGTCGTGCTGGGCATGGGCCGCAAGGGCGCCCTCCTCGACCACGCGGCCATCAAAGAACTCGCCCTGCTCATCCACCAGGCCGTCGCGGTCGTCGTCGACACCGTTGGGCCACCAGAGGTCGGGTTGCAGGGGCAACACATGGGAGGCCCGCAGGAGCTCCTGGTCCCGCACGTTCACGGTGGGCGGCAGGCTCAGCTGGTCGTTGCCGCCGTGGCAGTCCACGCAGGCCAGGGCGAACTTCGGGTGGATGTCCGAGATGCCGTCGTGGCAGGCGAGGCAGGTGCCCCCGATGGGCTTCTGGGTCTCAATGATCTGCTCACTGCACCCCAGCAGCCCAAGCACCACCCACCAGAGGGCGACCGGCTGCGGGCGGGGCGAGAAGCGTGTGTTCGTCGTCATCGCGACCTCCGGTGCCATAATTCGGTCGACATATGCCAAATAATGCATGAAATCAAGTTCAGGTATCAGGTTACGTGAAAATGCATGCTGGTTTCAAGCTCGATAAGCCCTTGAAAATGCGCGATCCAACATGCATGTGAAGATCTGCATGTCATGCAGGCGGAGGCGTCATGGTGGGCGATGAGGCCGGAACTGGTGACGCAGACCCATCACCGGCAACGCCGGCCAGGCTCCCCTGGACGTTCCTGACGAACCACGCCCATGTGCTGTTTTGTTTGGCCGAGGCCCCCGCCGCCGACGGCATCCGGGTTCGGGATGTCGCCCAGCGGGTGGGCATCACCGAACGGGCCGTCCAGCGCATTTTGTCGGAGCTCGAGGAGCTCGGCTACATCCAGCGGACCCGGGTCGGCCGTCGCAGCATCTACACCGTTGACGACACCCGCCCCCTCCGCCACCCCATGGAGGCCCACCGGACGGTCCGCGACCTCCTCGCGTTGATTCTGCCCCCGGCCTGACGGACACCACCGCGCGACTGCGCCTGCACCCACGAGCACCATCGACATGCGCACCATTGCCCAAACGATGCTCAAAGGGCTGCTGGCGATCCTCCCCATCGGGCTGACCGTCTATCTCGTGTACTGGCTCGGCGTCGCGGGCGAGGAAATCCTCGTGCCCCTGCTCAAGGCCCTCCTGCCCGAGGGGGTCTATCGCCCGGGCTTTGGTCTCGTGACCGGTCTCGTGCTGCTCTACGTTGTCGGTCTCGTCGTCAACGCCTGGGTGGTGAAGAGCGCTCTGCGGCTCACGGACGATTTCATCGGTCGCATCCCGGTGGTCAAGACCCTCTATTTCGCCATCCGCGACTTCACGCGCTTCTTTCCGTCCACGGAGGGCAAGAGCGATCTCAAACGGGTGGTCCTCGTCCCCATGGGACCCGGCAAGGCCATCGGTTTTGTCACCGCCGAGTCAGGGGCGGGGCTGTCGTTGCCGCCGACGGCCACAAGTGACGTCGACGATCTCGTCGCCGTCTATTTGCCCATGAGCTACATGGTTGGTGGCTATACGCTGTTCTTGCCCCGTCACGAGCTTGAGCCCATTGGCCTCTCCGTCGAAGCCGCCATGCGGCTGGTGCTGATGGGGGGCGTGCAAGGGCCAGCGCCAACGACCGCGCCGTCACCCGGGACCACGACCCCTGGCAGCCCGTAACAGGTCGGCAGTGTGTTCCGGGCCGACGATGCTACGAGTGTTGTCATGAGCGACAAGCCAACCCCTGAGAAGCCCGAGCGGGGGCAGCAGCAGCCGACGTCGTCGCGCCTGGGGCGCTTTGCACGGATGTCCGGCTTGACGGCGGGGGTCACCGCCCGCCACCTGGGCCAGCGGATGATGGGGGTCTTTCAATCCGACGAGCAGAAGCAGGTGTCGGCGACGGAGGCCCAGCGGAAGTCCGCCCAGCAAATCACCAGGACCCTCGGCGAGCTCAAGGGCGCTGCCATGAAGATTGGCCAGATGATGGCCACCGACCCCGAGTTGCTGCCGCCGGAGATGATTGCCGAGATTTCGTCGTTGCAGCACTCGGCGCCGTCGATGTCGTTTGACGTCGTGACCAGCGTTGTCGAACAAGCCCTCGGCCAAAAGCTGGCCGCGGTGTTTCAGGCGTTTTCCACAGAGCCCATCGGGGCCGCCAGCATCGGCCAGGTCCACCGGGCGACGTTGCTGGACGGCACCGAGGTCGCCGTCAAGGTGCAGTACCCGGGCATCGCCGACACCATCCAGAGCGATATGGGCAACCTCGGTTCCCTGTTGACGGTGCTGCGGGTGAACCTGCCCAAAGAGCGCGTCGACGCCTACCTCGACGAGTTCACCAAGGTCATCCAGGCCGAGAGCGACTACCTGCAAGAGGCCCTCAACCTGGAGCGCTTCTGTGTGCTCTTCAAGAACCTGCCCGGCGTGCGGGTGCCCGCCCCGGTCCACGAAATCACCCGCAAAAACGTCCTCGTCATGGAGTTCCTCGACGGCGTTCGCCTGGAGGGCTGGTTGGCGGCGGCGCCACAGGAGCAGAAAGATGCCCAGGGCCGTCGGCTCATCGAGATATTTCTGCAGAGCGTCCACCGCAACCAGGTGCTCCACGCCGATCCCCACCCGGGCAATTTCCTGGTGCTGGAAAACGAACCCCTCGTCGACGGCGCCCCGCCTCTGTGCATCCTCGACGCCGGCTGCGTCCGCGTGTTTGACGCCGCCTTCACCGACAAGCTCATTGGTTTTCAAGCCGCCATGTGGCGGCATGACCTCGACGCCCTGCAGGTCTCGTGGCGAGGCCTCGGCTTCATGGACGTCGATATCGATCCCGAGGTCATCTACGAGTGGAACGAGCTCATCCTCGCTCCCCTCCTTGAGGACCGGCCCTTCGACTTCGGCACCTGGAAGATCCAGGAAGACGCCGTGAAGTTCGTGCTGGCCCATCCCCGCGTGAAGCTGTGGTCCCCGCCCCGGGAACTCGTGTTCTACGTGCGCACCCTGGCGGGCCTGCGAGGCCTCCTCGCCAAGACGGGCCTCACGGTCAACGTGTACCGCCTGGCCCGCGCCATGGCCGAGGAGCGCGGCGTCATCAAGGCTGCCCGACACTGAGCGCAGGGGTCTTTCGAGCGGGTGTTTTCACCGGGCCCGCGCTGTTTCAGGCTTGGTCCATGTGCCGCAACATCAAGCCCCTGTTCAACTTCGAGCCGCCGTCGACAGACGCCGACGTCGAGGCCGCTGCCTTGCAGTTCGTGCGCAAGATCGCGGGCACGACGAAGCCGTCGAAGGCCAACGCCGCCGCCTTCGACGCCGCCGTCGCCGCCATCGCCCTGGTGTCCAGGGACCTCCTGAAGGAGCTCGTGCCCGGGGGACCGCCCCGCAGCCGGCTGGCCTTTGAGGAGGTCAAACGCCTGCAGTTCAAGAAGCGCGAAGCATCCCAGCTCCAGAAGCTGCGGCAGCAGGTCGAGAGCTGACGGGCCAACTCCTCGAAAAGATGATTCTTTTCGAGATGGGAGGGGTTGCGCACGAGATGCACAATCCGTGTCTGGTGTGCACCGGTTCTTGCGCAGCTTGTGCGCAGCGCCGGCGCCCTTGCGCACCATCGCCAGCGTCGGCCGCAGCCCCGTGAGGCGCGCCCTGTTGGCATCCCGTCTGCAAAGCATGGAGATGTCGAAGCGAGACACCTCCATCCCACCCGTCTCGTCATCGCTTCGACCGACCCGCCCATGTTGGGCGGGTTGATCATTTTGGGGGGCTGAACACCGCTGACGTCGTCGTTGCACGGCCCACGGAGCGGGCCCCCCTTGTTCGCCATCGCCGAACGCTTCACAGCCAGCGGACCCTGAACACCGAGGATCCGATGACTGAAGTGAAGACCTACTCTGGCGGCTGTCACTGCGGCGCCGTGCGCTACGACGTCACCATGGCCCTGGGCGACGTGAATTCCTGCAACTGCTCCATGTGCAGCAAGGCCGGCACGTTGCTGACCTTCGTGCCCGCCTCGGCGTTCACGCTCAAGTCTGGCGCCAGCGACCTCACGGACTACCGCTTCAACACCCACGGCATCGAGCACCTGTTCTGCCGGGTCTGCGGCATCAAGTCCTTCGCCCGCGGAAAGATGCCCGACGGCAGCCCCATGGTCGCCGTCAACGCCCGCTGCCTCGACGGCATCGACGTCGCAGCCCTCAGCATCAAGCACGTCGACGGCCGCAGCTACTGAGACGCTGCGTATCGACCTCAGGCAGGCTTGGGTGAGCCCCAGGCCTGCAGGCAGGCCTCGCGGTAGGCGAAGAAGGTGCCGGCCTCGATGGCTGTGCGGGCGCCGTCCATGAGGGACAGGTAGAACGCGACGTTGTGGAGGCTGCCGAGCCGGTAGAAGAGCAGCTCGCCGGCGTTGAACAGGTGGCGCAAATAGGCCCGGGAAAACGTGCGGCAGGTGTAGCAGCTGCAGGCGGGGTCGAGGGGGCCGTCGTCGTCGCTGTAGCGGGCGGACTTGATGGCGATCTTGCCCTGCGACGTGAACATGGTGGCGTTGCGCGCGTTGCGCGTGGGCATGACGCAATCAAACATGTCGACGCCGCGGGCGATGCCGTCGAGCAAATCCTCGGGGGTGCCCACGCCCATCAGGTAGCGGGGTTTGTTGGTCGGCATATGGGTCGTCGTCGCCGACAACGACCGCATCATGTCGGCCTTTTCTTCGCCCACGCTGAGGCCGCCGATGGCCCAGCCAAACAAATCGTGCTCGCCGGTGAGCTCCTTGGCGTGCTCTTCGCGCAGCTCGTCGTGGATGCCCCCCTGGATGATGCCGAACAGGCGGCTCTCGGGGCGGGTCATGGCCGCGTTGCTGCGGCGCAACCAGCGCGTCGTGCGGTCCATGGCCTTCTTGACGGTGTGCTTGTCGCTTTGCCCCGGCGGGCATTCGTCAAAGGCCATGATGATGTCTGCCCCAAGCAGCATCTGCACGCGCATGCTCTCTTCCGCCGTCATGCGGTAGCGGCGGCCGTCGAGGTGGCTTTGAAAGGTGACGCCGTCGTCGTCGATCTTGGCCAGGGCCTTGCCTCGGGTGCCCTGGGACAAGGAGAAGACCTGGAAGCCGCCGGAGTCCGTGAGGATGGGGCCGTCCCAGGCCATGAACTTGTGCAGACCACCGCGGGCGGCGACGGCTTCGGGGCCCGGGCGCAGCATCAGGTGGTAGGTGTTGCCGAGCAGGATCTGGGTGTGGACGTCCTTGAGGTCGTCGGGGGCCAGGGCCTTGACGCTGCCGGCGGTGCCGACGGGCATGAAGATCGGGGTCTGGATGACGCCGTGTGGCGTCGTCAGGGTGCCCCGGCGGGCGGTACCAAGGTCACCCGTCTGGGTGTTTTTGAGCGCAAATGAAAAAGTCACCCGCTGCCTCTGGCGTCGTCGTCGACGTCGGTCAATGACGTCGCCACCCGGCACGGCGACCCGGCACAGCGCCCCGGCACGGCGACCCGACGGCGTCACCCGGCGCTCGCCGTCAGACAGCGACCCGACAGCGTCACCCGGCGCTCGCCGTCAGACAGCGCCCACGGCGTTGACGACGACCATCTCAGCGTCGAGGGTCGCCGCACATGCATCCACGCGACCAGCTCCAGGGCACCGGCATCACCCCCAAGCACAGCTTCGGGCAGAACTTTCTGCACGACGAGCACCACCAGGAGCGCATCGCGACCCTGGCGGTGGCCTGCGCGAGGCCTCGCCCCGGCGAGAGGGCCCAGGTCGTCGAGCTCGGGCCCGGCCTTGGCGCCCTCACGGCGCGGCTGTTGGAGCGCGACGTCGACGTCATCGCCGTCGAGCGGGACCGGGACCTCGTGCCCCTGTTGAAGAAGCGCTTCGCCAAAGACGGCAGCGGCGACCGCCTCACCGTCGTCGAAGACAACGCCATCACCTGGCCCCTCACCCCCGAAAACGGCGTGCGCGACGGCTTCGCCCTCGTCGGCAACCTGCCCTATCACCATGCCGCCGACTTGTGCCTGCGCTGCGTCGACAGCCTGCCCCGCATCGGGGGAGGCTGCTTCTTGATCCAGCTCGAGGTCGGCGAGCGCATCGCGGCCAGCCCCGGTGGCAAGGACTACGGCGTGCTCAGCGTGCTGCTGCAGTCCCGCTTCGACGTCACCATGCCCCACCGGGTGCCCCGGGGCGCCTTCTGGCCCGTCCCCGAGGTCGACGGCGGCGTGATTGTGCTGCGCCCCTTGCCCGCCGACCAGGTCGCTGTCGACGTGTCGTTTGACGACCTGCGGGTCACCGTGCGGGCGGCGTTCCAGATGCGCCGAAAGACCCTGCGCAACGGCTTGATGGCCCTCGCCAAGAGCCGCGGCAAAGACATCGACGCCGTCTTTGACGCCTCCGGCATCGACGCCCGCACCCGCGCCGAGCAGGTGGACGTCAAGGGCTTCGAGGCCCTCACCCGGGCCCTCGCCATGAGCAACCTGAGCACGAAGGCCGCGCCGTCGCCGACGCCGGCCCCGACGCCAGCACCGACGCCAGCACCGACGCCAGCACCGACCCCCCTGGTCGCCGTGACGACGGTGGCGAACACGAGCCCCGCCGTGGTGGCGATGGTGATGGCGGCGGTGGCGCCCGCCGTGAAGCCCGCTGCCGCCGTGGCGAAGAAGCCGGCCACGAAGGCCAAGCCAGCGGCCACGAAGGCGGCCACGAAGGCCAAGGCTGCGGCGAAGAAGCTGGCCACGAAGGCCAAGCCAGCGGCCACGAAGGCGGCCACGAAGGCCAAGGCTGCGGCGAAGAAGCCGGCCCCGAAGGCCAAGGCAGCGGCGAAGAAGACCGCGAAGAAGCCGGCGGCGAAGAAGCCGGCGGCGAAGAAGCCGGCCACGAAGGCCAAGCCTGCGGCCAAGAAAGCGACGAAGGCGACGAAGAAAGCGACCAAGAAGCCGGCCACGAAGGCCAAGCCGGCGGCGAAGGCGAAAAAGAAGGGGACCTGATGCGCTGAGCGGGTGGGGAAACGTGGGTGCAGGACCCACGTGGTCACAGCCCAGCCGCACCTGTGCAAAGGTTCGTCCCGATGTTTGACGCCGCCATCCTCCTCGCCGCGGGCTCTGGTCGCCGCATGCTGCCTGTGACCGAGACCCCAAAGCCCCTGCTGACCCTGTCGGGGCAGCCGGGCAGCGAACGCTTCCTCGATTTCCATCTGACGTCGCTGGCGAAGGCCGGCGCCAAGGCGGTGGCCATCGTTGGCAGCCGCGCCGTCACCCGGGCCCCCCTGCGCTCGATCCTGACCCTTGGGCCCGGTGTCGAAGTGCGGATGGTGGAGAGCACGGTGGACGCCGGCACCCACGGCACCGCCTTCAGCCTGAGCCTCGCCCTCGACCAGGCCAGCGACATCCTGGCGGGCAAGCGGCTGCTCATCGTCAACGCCGGCGTCGTCTACAGCGCGTCGGTACTGCAGCGCCTGGCCGCCCACGATCCCGCCCGCAGCGCCGTCCTCGTGGGCCCCCACAGCGCCCCCGACGTCACCCATTGTTGGGTGGACGCCGCTGCTCCCGGTTGGGTGGGGCGGCTGGGTCGGGGCCTTGACGGCACCCCCGCCGTCGACAGCCTCGTGTCCCGCGGCTCATTGGCCGGGCTGTGGTCCATCGCCCCCACCGACGTCGAGCCCCTCCAGCGGGCCCTGCGGTGGGCCCTGACCCATACCAGCGGTGGCAACAAGGCCCGCCACGACGAAGCTCTGCAGCTCCTCGTGGAGCGTGGCCTGGTGGACGCCATCGGGCTCGATCCCCGCGATACGTTTCACGCCGTCGAGACCCCCGACGACTACGCCCGACTGATCACCGACGTCTGGCCCGCCCTGCACCAGCTGCGCTGAGCTGGGCCAAGGCGGCTCCTCGATCAGTTCTCCATGCGAAAACGGTCGAGGGCGTCGGCGCCGGTGTTGGTGTCGTCGTCGTCGTCACCGCCGACCCCCGTGCTCAAGCGCGGGGCGTTTTCCCCGGGGGTCGGGGGCAGGGCCTCGGGCGCCACGAGCTCCAGGACCCACGGCTCGTACAGACCGCTGCTGGTGCCGTCGTCGGCGGTCTCGGGGGGCGGCAGCTCGCTGATGAAGCGGCTGGGCTTGTGCAGCACCAACGACGTGTCGCGCATGCGGCTCGTCTGGGGATAGGTCAGGTAGAGCTCGTTCTTGGCCCGGGTGACGGCGACGTAGAACAGGCGGCGCTCCTCGTCCTCGCCGAGGTCTTCCTTCAAGGCGAGGTCCGACGGAAAGGTGCCGTCGGCCATCCACAGGGCAAACACATGGCTCCACTCCAGGCCCTTGGCCTGGTGCACCGAGCTCAGGCACACGCGCTCGTCGGGGTCTTCAGCGGACACGATCTCTTCCGCCGAGAAGCTCTGCACGAGCATGAGCTCGCTCAAAAAAGCTTCGGTGTCGGCGAAGCCGGCGGCGTAGTCGGCGAGCTGGTCGACCTCGGCGATGCGTTCGTCGGCGACGGGATAGACCTTGCGCAGATAGTCGCTGTAGTGGTCGTCGAGCAGCACCCGGATTTGCTCGGCGGGTTTGTCTTTGATGTCGTCGTCACCCAGCCGCGACAACAGCCGCGCGTACTTCTCGACGCCGGGCTTGGCCCGTCGGCCCAGGGTGCCGTCGAGGCTCGGGTCGAGGACGAGGGCCCGCACGGCCTTGTTGGGGGGAGACCCGGCGGCAAGCTCGCTCTTGAAGCTGCGCCACAGGCTGTCGGCGGTGGCGTTGCCGATGCCGTCGTGGAGCTTCACCGTGCGGCGAAAGCTGAGTTCGTCGTCGGGGTTCCACAGCAGCTTCAAGTGGGCGATGACGTCCTTGATGTGGGCGCTCTCGAAGAAGCGCAGCCCCGAACGGACCAGATAGGGGATGCCGCGACGGGTGAGCTCCACCTGCAGCTCCAACGCGTTTCTGTGGGCCCGATACAGCACGGCGATGTCGTCGAGGGCTACGCCTTCGTCGCGCAACTGCAGGATGCGCTCGGCGATGAACTCCGCCTGCACCGAGGCGTCCTTGCAGGGCACCAGTGCTGGCAGCATGCCGCTGGGCCGAATGGCCTTCAGGCGGGTGGGGAATTCCTGGCGGGCCCGCGACAGGCAGGCGTTGGCCAGTCCGCAAATCTCCGGCGTCGAGCGGTAGTTCAACTGCAGCGGCAAGGTCTGGGCTCCCGCCCAGCGCGTCGAGAACTCGCGCATGTTCTCGACGGCGGCGCCGCGAAAGCCATAGATGCACTGGGCATCGTCGCCGACGACGGTGACGTTGCGATGGTTCTTGGCCATGCTGTCGACGATGGCCCCCTGCAGGGCGTTGGTGTCCTGGTACTCGTCGACGAGGATGGCGTCGTAGCTGTTGCGGATGTGCTCGGCGATGGCGCCGCCTTCTTCCAGCAGCACCTGCCAGTTCATCAGCAGGTCGTCGAAGTCCATGACGTTGAGGCTGGCCTTCTTGTCGACGTAGGCCCGGCACACGGTCATGATTTCGTCGGCGAGGTGGACAAAGCGCGGGGCCCGGTCGAGCAAGATGTCGCGCGCGGGGCGCATCATGTTCACGGCCGCCGACGCCACGTCCAACAGCACATCGCTCTTGGGGAAGCGCATCTTGCCGGTTTCGATCTTGCTGTCGACGACGGCGGCCCCCATCAACTCCCGGGCGTCTTCCCGATCGAGAATCGTGAAGGCGTCGGAGTAGCCGACGGCCTCGGCGTGACGGCGCAAGATGGCGTTGCCCACGTGGTGAAACGTGCCGCCCATGATCTTCATGGCCTCGGGTCCCACCAACTCGCCCACCCGCTTCACCATCTCCTTGGCGGCGCGGTTGGTGAACGTCAGCAACAAGATGCGCTCGGGAGGAATGCCCGTGTCGAGGAAGCGGGCCACCCGATAGATGAGGGCCCGCGTCTTGCCCGAGCCTGCCCCCGCCAGAATCAACAACGGGCCCCGGGGGGCCAGGGCCACCGCCCGCTGCTCGTCGTTGAGGGCCGCCTGGTAGTCGATGCCCAGCCGTGACACCGCGCGGGCGGACTGCAGTTTGAAGACGCGTGCCATGGGTTCTTGTGGCCCACCACCGTCATGCGTCAACTGCCCGTGCCGCCCGTTCAGGCGCCGTCAGAGCGGCCGCTGTCGGCGACGACGGGGTCGGGGTTGGTAGGTGCGGCGCGCACCTGTCAGGACCTGTCGGGACCTGTGGGTCCAGGTCGGACGCCCGGGATTGTCGACGTCAGTCGTTGGGCGACGACATGAGGGCGTCGGCGATGCCAAGGGACCACACCACGGCGGTCACCGCACCGGCGGCCGCCGTCGCCGTCGTCAGCACGTTGGTTTGCTGGCGCAGGGCCACCGCCTGCTGGCCCGCCTCGAAGGCGCTGACGTCGTCACCGGGCTTGACGCCCAGGTAGCTCGTGTAGCTCACGGCCGCACCGACCCCGAGACCCACCGTGGCCAACAGACCGCTGTAGGTGCCGACGCCGAAGACGACGGCCTTGGTGGCGTCGCCGTTGTAGGCCTGTCCCCACCCGGGGGCGAGGGCCGAGCGGACGGCGGCTTCGCCGGCGGTGCGGGTCTCCACCGCGGCCATGTTGACGACGTTGTCGCGCTTGACGGTGGCCCGGGCGGCACCGAGCACGACCCCGGTATCGACGGCGACGACGCGGACACTCACGAGGAACGTGTCGCCAGCTTCAGTGACCTGCACCAGGGCGATGCTCTGGGCGCCAACGACCTTGCCAACGGCGCCGACGTTGTCGCCTTCGGTGAGCTGCTGCAGGGCAAGCTGGTCCATGGCCTGCTGCAACTGGGCCCGCTCGACGACGAGGAAGCCGCGCTCCCGCAGGGCGGTCAGCAGCTCGGATTGCACGAAGCGATCAAGGCGCGCTTCTTTGGCCGCCCCCTCGGCAGCGGCGGGGGGAACCGCGATGCGGTGGCTGCGGTGTTCAGCGCCGCTGCGTTCGACGGCTTCGGCCACGAGGTCGGCGAGGTCGGCGGCGGCCACCCGCACGTCCTGCACCCGGGCCGACGACGCCGTCCCCGCAGTGCCTGACGACGGCAACAGGGGCACCTTGCGGGTGCCAAGCACCTCGCCGCTTTCGCTCTTGATGAGGCGCAGGGACACCACCGCCGCACCGCCTTCGCTGACGACGTCGGCGATGATGATGTGGTCGGCACCGAGGCCAGCGGCGGCCGCCCCGCCACCGCGCAGTTGCTGGCCGGCGGACTCGCCCAGCCGGGCCTTCACGAGGGCAGGGGTGACGATGTCCTCCCGGCGACGGTCGCGCATGACGCGCACCAGGCTGCGCTCGACGGCCACCCGGCGGGTTTCGTCGTCGTCACCGACCACGATGGCGATGCGCGCGGGCTCCACCGCCGACAGCAACAGGGTGCTGCAGGCCTCGAGGAGTTCGCCCTCGTCGACAACGGTACTGCCGCCACCGGCTTCAGCCACCACCGGGTCGGCCGCAGCCAGGGCCGGGGCCTGGACCTGTGACACCGCCGCCACCAACGCCGCTACCAAGCCGGAGACACGCATCCTTGAACCATGGCCCAGACGTGCCCGCCCTGACAATCCGCGCGCGAATGCGGGTACCCTTGGCCATGAACGCGATGGACCCCGGAGACGTCACCGATCGCCATGACCGCCGTCACCTGGTGGCCCTGCGCGACATCGCCACCGCCGTTGGCTCCCGGCTTGATCTGCCGTCGGTGCTGTCTGCCATTATCGAGCGGGTCTGCGCGTTGCTGGACTGTGAGCGGGCCAGCCTGTTCGTGGTCGACGACGACGGTGCCGTGGCCTCGTTGGTGATGGTTGGAGATGCGCCGCCGATTCGCGTGCCCCGGGGCGTGGGCGTTGTCGGCGCCGTCGTCGCTGACGGCCGTTCCCTGCGCATCGACCAGGCCTGGCACGACCCCCGCTTTCACCGGGCCACCGACGAACTCACGGGCTTTCGCACCACGTCGTTGCTGGCGGTGCCCCTCATCGACGGTGGCGTGGTCAAGGGCGTCGTTGAAGCCCTCAACAAGCACGGGGGCGTCGCCTTCGACGACGACGACGAAGCTCTCCTCGAGGCGGTCAGCGGCGAAATCGCCCTGGCGGTGGAGCGGGCCCGGGTCTTTGACGAACAGCAACGCCAAAAGGCCATCCTCGATCGGCGGGTGCAGGAACTCGACCTCCTCGTCGAGGTGGATCTGGCCCTGGCAGCCGCCGACGGGGTGCAGGATGTGCTGGGCATCATCGCTCGTCGGGTGCAGGAACTCGTCAAGAGCGACGGCGCCTCCATCGCCCTCGTCGACAACCGCACCTCGGCCCTGGTCTATCGGGCGGCCGCCGGGGCCGGCCAGGACAAGCTCCTCGGCCGCGCCGTGGCCACAGACACTGGCCTCGCGGGGGTCAGCCTCGCCGTCCACCGTCCGGTGCGGGTTGACGACGCCGTCAGCGATCCACGGCATGCGCCCAACCTGTCGAAGCAGACCATGCTCGTGCCCGGTCCCCTGCTGAGCGTCCCCATGACCGCCGTCATCGACGGCGTCGAGCGCGGGCTGGGTGTGTTGACCGCCGTGCGGGGCCGCGGTGCCCTGCCGCCGGCCCCCTGCACGACCCCACCGTTCTCCGCTGACGACGAACGGCTGCTGCTGCTGTTGGCCAGTCGGGTCGCCACCGCCGTCGTCGAGGAAGAGCGGCGCCAGAAGGCCCGCGAGAAGCAACAGCTGGAGGCCATGGGGCACATGCTGGCGGGCATCGTGCACGACTTCAAAACGCCGATGACCGTCATCTCGGGCTACGTCCAGCTGATGGCCGCCGAGGAAGACGCTGCCGAACGGGAGGCCCAGGCCACGGCGGTGTTGAAGAGCACCGACCAGATGACGAGCATGATCACCGAACTCATGGCCTTCGCCCGCGGCGACAGCACCGTGTTTCTGCGCAAGCTGTGGCTCGAGAGCTTCGCCGACGAACTGCGGGCCCTGCTGGTGCGCATGGTGCCGGACGTGGCCGACCCCGAGTTGGTGTTCTCGACGTCCCTGTCAGGCAACGCCCGCCTGGACGGCGTCAAGGTCCAGCGCGCCGTCGTCAACCTTGTCAAGAACGCCAAGGAGGCCCTGCAGCAGGCCAAGCGGCGGGGGACAATCGCCGTGACCTTGAGCGCCGACACCAGCGACGGCCGCGACGACGTCGTCATCGTCGTTGAGGACGACGGACCGGGCCTCGCGCCGGAGATCGCCGACCGGCTCTTTCAGAGCTTCGCCTCCTTCGGCAAGGAGGGGGGCACCGGCCTCGGCCTGGCCCTCGTCAAACGCATCGCTGAAGACCACAAGGGCGGCGTCGTCGTCGAATCCACTCCGGGTGGAGGCTGCCGCTTCATCATGCACCTGCCGCGGGGATGACCTCGCGGGCGTTGCTTGACAGGCACCGTCGGCATGGAAGCATCGCACCCATGGTGCACCGTCACGTCATCGCCGTCTCCCTCGTCGTGCTCGCTCCTGGGGTCACAGGCTGCCCGGCCCCCGCGGACGATGGTGCCGAGGGCGAAGGTGAGGGTGAAGGTGAGGGCGAAGGCGAAGGCGAAGGCGAGGGCGAGGGCGAGGGCGAGGGCGAGGGCGAGGGCGAGGGCGAGGGCGAGGGAGAAGCGTTTCCCCTTGCTGGCTTTGGCGCCCTGAGCGGCCCCTGCGCCCAGCTCGACGCCGAGCTCACCAGCGTCGGGCCGAGCTTCATCGAGGGCGTCGCCATCGACTTCGGCACCGACGCCTTCGACGACCCCGCCGACCGGGGCCTGCTGACCGCGGGGGCCCAGCGCATCATCACCGACGGCAACGCGGGGGGCAGCTCGGTGAACTCCGAGGCCATCACCTTCGACATCCTGGCCCGCTGCGAGGGCGCGGCCCTCATCGAGACCGAGCGGCACATCGAGTACACGGTCACCCCGACGAAGATCACGGACTTCACCGTCGACCTCGACGGCGTCGTCATCGCCGTGAATCCCGTGCGGACCTTCGTGTTTCCCGCCGGCAGTCCGTTGACCGAGGCCGAGGCGACCCGTCGCCTGGAGGGCAAGCTCGACGACGTCCTCATCAGCAGCGCCAACGTTGCCGCCCCCTTTGCCTGGCAGAAGCAAATCATCGCCATCGTCGCCGCCGAGCCCGAGCACGTGGCCATCATGCGCCAGGTGTGGGAGTCCCTCGACGAGGTCACCCGCCACGACACCATCGTCTACGCGTTTGTCACCAACGGCGCCGACGAGACCATGTACCGTGATCGCTGACAGCAGCGACGACGGCAGCGACGGCGACACCGAAAGAGGCGCAGCCGTCGAGATCCCCATCGACGGGACTCTCGACCTCCATCACTTCAGCCCCCGGGACCTCGGGACCCTGGTCCCCGATTACCTCGAGGCCTGTCGCGCCAAGGGGATCACGGCCGTTCGCTTGATTCATGGGCGGGGCATCGGCGCCGTGCAGCGCTCGGTCCACGCCTTGCTGGGGCGCTCGCCCATCGTGTTGGGCTTCAGGCTCGCTGAGGCCGAGCGGGGCGGGCGCGGCGCCACCCTGGTGGACCTGTTGCCGCCCTGAGCTCTTTGGTGGCGGGTGGTGGGAGCAAAACCTACACAGGCGCCAACACAGAAAGACCCTCAAAAACAAGAGGTTGGCCGAAAGGCCAACCTCGTGTTCAACCAGAGGCGCCGGGCGCTCAGTGGTGGTGGCCGCCGGGACCGTGGACGTGGCCGTGCTGCAGCTCATCCTTGGTGGCGGTGCGGACTTCGGCGACGACGATGGCGAAGTTCAGGGTCTTGCCCGCCAGCTCGTGGTTGAAGTCGAGGGTGTAGTTCTTGCCGTCCATCGACGTGATCTTGGCATCCATCTCGGTGCCGTCGGGGGACGTCGCCGTCACATGGTCACCCAGGTTGTAGGTGCCGGTGGGGAAGCGGTTCTTCGGGATCTGGTGGACGCGGTCTGCCAGGTAGGGGCCGTAGCCTTCTTCGGGGCTGACGACGACGTCCTTCTTGTCGCCCACCTTGAGGCCCGTGAGCGCCTTTTCAAGGCCGGGGATGATGTTGCTGCCACCGTGGAGGTACCACAGGGGTTGACCCTTCTCGGAGGCGTCGACGACGAAGCCGCCGTCGATGGTCAGCGTGTATTCGATGGCGACAGCGGCGTTCTTGCCAATCTGCATGGCGTCTCCTACGTGGTTGCAGGCGTCTGAATGAGCCCACGGCGACGACGTGCTAGGGGGTGCTGCCTGCCCCGTCAAGCGCCGCGCCCGGCCCGCCGGGGACGCGTCCCACCCACGGGCAGAGGCCCTGATGCTACAGAAGCGGCATGGCCGACCAGCAGACCTCGTCATCGTCCACAACCCCAGCCGGGACCCTGGCCGAAACCCCGGCCGTCATGATGGCGGACCGCCTGGCCCGGGTCCGCGCCCGCATGGCCGAGGTCGGCGTCGACGTGCTGGTGGTGCGCTCCACCGACACGTTCCTGAACGAGTACGTCCCCGACGCCGTCTCCACGCGGCGGTGGCTGACGGGCTTCACGGGATCCATGGGCGACGCCATCGTGACGTCGACGGCGCTGCATCTGGTGGTGGATGGCCGCTATACCCTGCAAGCGAGCCAGGAGGTGCCATCGTCAACGGTGACGACGTCACTGACGGGCATCGAGGTTGGCTGGCTGGGTCTGTTGAAGGAGATCGCCGTCGGCAAGAAGGTCGGCGTCGAGAGTGAGCGGGTCAGCCTGGGGCTGATGCGCACCTGCGGCGAGCGCGCCAGCGCCGATGGCTGGGTCCTGCTGCCCCTGGCCACAAGCCCCGTCGACGAGGTGCGGCGGGCGATGGACCCGGCTCCGGCCCTCGACGGCCGCATCTGGGCCATCGATCCGGCCTTGTCGGGGCGCACGGTGCAGGAGCGGGTGGCCCTGGGGGCCCCCGTGCTGCAGACCCACAGCCTCGACGGCTTCGTCGTCTGCGCCCTCGACGAACTCGCCTGGATCGCCAACCTGCGCGGCGACCAGTTCCCCTATCAGGCGACCTTTCGGGGCCGCGGCCTCGTGACGCAGACGGCCCTGCGCCTCGCCCTCGACGGCACCGTGTCCGGTGACCGCGCCACCGAGAGCGCCATCGACGTCGTCACCGACATCGCCGCCGGCCTCGCTCCCGGCACCCGCCTTGGCGTCGACCCCGCCACCACCACCCACGCCACCGCCCAGGCCCTCATCGACCGCGGCGCCATCCTCGTCGAGGTCCCAAGCCCCTGGGCGGTGCTGCGGACCAAGAAGACACCGGCGGAACTCGCCCACATGCAGGCCGCCTTCGCCCGCGCCGACGCCGTCGTCGACGAGGTGCAGCATTGGCTCGCCCGCGAACTCAAAAAGAACCACCCGGTCACCGAGGCTGACGTCGCCGCCCAGACCGAGGCCCGCTTCCGCAAAAGTGGCGCCTTTGGCTTGTCGTTCAAGGTCATCTCGGCGGCCGGCAAAAATGGCGCCGTCATCCACTATTCGACCCCCGACGAGACCCGCCGCATCGTGCCCGGCGAACTCTTCCTGCTGGACACGGGCGCCTACTACGAGGGCGGCTACGCCACCGACCTGACCCGCACATTTCTGGCGGGGCCGTCGACGACGAAGGCCTCCAGGGAGCAGAAGCGCCTGTACACGCTGGTCCTCAAGGCGGCCATTGCCGGCATGAGTGCCCGGGTCCCCGTCGGCGTCACCGGCGAACAGCTTGATGCCCTGGTGCGCGATCCCCTCTGGCGCCACGGCCTCGACTACGGCCATGGCACGGGCCACGGCGTCGGCGTCAATGTCCACGAAGCGCCGCCGTCCATCCGCATGGGGGCCCGCGGCACCGTCGAGCCCGGCCAGGTGTTTTCCATCGAGCCCGGTGTCTACCTGCCCGCCTGGGGCGGGGTCCGCATCGAGAACCTGTGCACGGTGGTGGACGACGACGTCGAACCGCCCGTCGGCGTGCCCCGTCGCTTCTTGCGGGTGAAGCCCCTGACGTTCTCGCCCCTCGACAACCGCCTCATCGATCGCCCCCTGCTCACCGACCACGAGAAGCGCTTCCTGGCCTGGTTCAAGCGCAAGGGCCGCAGCCCCCTGCCACCGACGGCGTGATGAGGTCCCAAGCCCTGTCTCAGATGTGATGCCAGTGGCCGGGTCGACTGCCGGTCGGCACACTGGGGCCATGGGTCGGCTGTGTCTGGCATTGCTGGTGGTGGTGACGGCGTGCGGGACGCCACCGACGTCGAACGCCGTCGACGACGACGACGCCGTCTGCCCGGCGGACACGCCGCCGCCATCGGACAGCTGCCTCGAGGGTCACTGCGGCAACGAGCTCGGCGTGGGACGCCCATGCACCCGGGGCGGCGGTCAGTGCGACGTCTTCAGTCTGTTGGCGGGTGAGGCGGGGATCTGCATCCCGGACTTCGCCGACAACACCCGCGTCCACTGCTGCAGCAAGCCGTGCAACGTCGACGAGGACTGCGGCACCGACGCCGTCTGCGCCGTGGACCCCATCACCAACCGTCTCGGGTGCGTGCCCACGGGCTGTGAGGGCCGCTGACGGCGTCGTTGACGGCGTTGTGTGCGTCAGCGCTTGACCGTGAGGGACGCCTTCACAGGCTGCCGCTGATCCGACAGCACCACGGCGGCGTCGATGGCGACGGGAACCCCTTTGCCGCGGGCGACGTCGACGGCGACGGTCCCCACTGCCGCCAGCGAGAATGGCTGCCGCAGCGACAGGGTCAGGCTCTTGCCCGCCGGCACCGACGGCACGCTGAGTTTGATGGGGGTCTTCACGCTCCCCAGCTGCACGGTGCCCTCGAAGGCCCCGGCGGGCAGGGCGAAGGCGTTGCCATTGCGCACGGCAATGTCCACGGCCACGGTGGCGCTTTGGAGGGTCACGCCTTCCAGCCGGGGGTTTGACGTCGTCACAATGGGGAGCTGGGGCGCCGGAAGGTCACCATCGGTGCTGAAGGGCAGGGCGATGGCCAGCTTTTCGAAGGGCTCAAACCCCACTTCGCCCTTCACCGCGTAGTCCCACGACTTCTTGTTGCGCATGGCCTGCACGGCGGCACCGAGCTCCTTGTAGGTGAAGCGGATGGGCACTTTGACCTCGGTCTTGCCCTTCGCCGGCACCGTCACCCGCTGTTTCACGTCGCCCTTCACCAGGGGCTTGCCCTCGATGAAGCCCTGGAAGTGCAGGCTGTCGGCCAGCAAGGGCACGGCGTTGCCGTTGGTGATTTCGACGGTGACGTCGACGACGGCGCCGTTGAAGTCGGCGGTCTTGACCTTGGCGTCCTTCACCGACAGCTCGGGCTTCTCGAAGGACGGGCAGCCGGTGACGGCCAGCACCACGGCCGCCATCACGACCAACGACGTCGTCGACACACCACGAGCACCGAATCGCGAATTCACAGGGAGTCTCCAGCAGCAGGGGTGGCCGCACCCCGGGCGGCGGCGATGGACAAGGCAAAGCGGCGCGCCATCAGGTGGACGGCGTCGTCGTCGTCACCGTCGAGGGCTGACACCACCGCGATCCAGTGGGCCCCCGCCCGCACCGCCTCAGCAGCGCGCTCGGTGGACGTGATGCCGCCAATGGCGACCACGGGCATTGGCGCGCCGACACAGGCCTCCCGCAGGGCGTCGGTGCCGACGACGTCGGCGTGGCCCACCTTGGTGGGAGAGGCCCAGATGGGCCCCAGGGCCACATGGCCGGCGCTGCCCTCGGCGACCATCTCCCGCAGCTGGGCCACGCTGTGGGTCGAGGTGCCCAGCAAGGCCTCGCTGCCCAACAAAGCCCGGGCGAAACGGGGCGGCAGGTCGCCGTCGCCCACGTGGACGCCGACGGGGAGGCCGAGGTGGCGGGCCGCGAAGGCCAAATCGGCGCGGTCGTTGACGACGACGTCGGCCCCGTAGCGGCCGGCGATGGTGGCCACCTCCACCAGCAGTTCGAGCCACTGTTTGTCCGACAAGCCGTCGGTGGGCTTCACGCGCAGCTGCACCCGGGCAGCACCGCCTCGCAGCATGGCGTGGACCCGGGACAACGTCTGCTCGGTGTCCGGCCGGGGCTGTAGAATCGCGTAGAGACCAGCGCCAGCTGTCGTCGTCGTCGTCGCTGCCGTCGCGGCAGCCCCGTTTCGCAACGCGTTGTCGATGGCGTGGTCGACGGCGGCCCGCAGACCGGCTCTGGCAGCGGCGTCGAAGCCGTCGGTCAGGGGGCGCACGAAGGAGCGGGTCTCCACCACATAGGCGTGCAGCTTGGCGTCGTCGTTGGCCTTGTGCAGTTCGCTCAGGTTGTGGAGGCGGTCGGCAATCTTGATGAGCCGCGTCGACGACGGCGCCGTCATCAACTGGCCGTAGTAGGCCACGGTGACGTCGTGGCCCTTGCCCACTTTCGTCAGCAGCTCCACCTGGCGGGCGATGTCTGGGCCACAGCGGGCGCTGAGGTCGGCCACCGTGTGGTGGGGAGAGTCTTCGAGCACGTCGTGCAGCAGGGCGACGGCAGCATCGACCTCGCCAAACGGCTGACCGACGGCCATCGCGATGTCGGCAGCGATGGCACACACCGCCCGGGGATGGTCGATGTAGGGAGCCCCGTGACGACGACGCTGGTCGGCGTGGGCGTCGACGGCGATGGCGTCGGCGATGGCCCGCAGAGTGCCTTCGCCGCCGCTCACGCCGCCATCCCGCCCAGATCGCTTTCGATCTGCTCCCAGCGCGTCACGAGTTCGGCGATGGTCTGCTCCAGCCCATCGTGCTCGGCCTGCAGGGCGTTGACGACGTCGGCGCTGCTCTTGTCGAAGAAGCCGGGCTCCGCCCAGCGGTCGACGATGGCCTGCTTGCGGGCCTCTTTGCTTTCCAGGTCTTTCAAGACCTGATCCCGCTTCTTCTCGAGGTCCTTCAAGCGGTTCTTGCGCTTCTTCTGCTCTTCCCACGACAGGCCCGCCGGGGCGCCACCGGCAGCGGCGGCAGCGGCTTTGGCCTCGGCCCGAACCCGGTCGGCGATGGCGCCGGCGTCGAGGTGGTCGTCGTGTTGGGCCTTCAGGTACTCGGCAAAGCCGCCCTGGAAGTCCGTGACCCCCGAGCGCCGGACCTCGATGACCCGGGTGGCGAGGGCGTCGACGAAGGCCCGATCGTGGGACACGAAGATCAGGGTGCCTTCGTAGGCCTTCAACGATTCCACCAAGGCCGCGATGGCCTCGATGTCGAGATGGTTGGTTGGTTCGTCCAGCAGCAACGTGTTGGGCTCGTCGACGGCCAGCCCGGCAAAGACCAGGCGGGCGGCCTCGCCCCCCGACAACGCCGTCACGGGCTTCTTGACGTCCTCACCGGAGAACAACGCCCGGCCCAGCTGGCCACGGGTATAGGCGATGCCGCGGTTGCCGGTCTTTCGGTCGAGCCACGACAGCGGGGTGTCGGCGTCGCGGTCGAGGATCTCCTTGTGGTCCTGGGCGAAGTAGCCGACGGAGACCTCGTGGCCGCGCTTCACGGTGCCCTCGTCGAGGTCGATGACCTCGGCGAGGATCTTCAGGAACGTCGATTTGCCGACGCCGTTTTCGCCGATGATGGCGACCTTCTCGCCGCGGCGGATGAGGACCGTCAGGTCCTTGAGGACCACCTTGTCGCCGTAGGCCTTGCTCAGGTGCTTGACGTCGAAGACTTCCTTGCCCGAGGGCCGCTGGGGCGTGAAGCGGAAGGCGGGGGCCCGCCGTGACGACGGGGGCAGATCATCGAGCTGCTCGGCGAGCTTCTCGATTTGCTTCATGCGGCTGGAGGCCTGGGTGGCCTTGCTGGCCTTGGCGCCGAAGCGATCGACGAAGGCCTGCTTGTGGTCGATCTGGGACTGGATGTTCTCGATGGCGGCGGCTTTTTGTTCCCGCTGCAGTTCCTTGTCGGCCATCGCCCGCGTGTAGGGGAAGCTGTAGGCGGTGACGCCGCCGTAGTCGATGTCGAGGGTGTGGGTGGTGACGTTGTCGAGGAAGCGGACGTCATGGCTGATGACGCACACGGTGGCCGGCGTCGTCGCGATGTGCCGCTCCAGCCAGCGGATGCTCAGGATGTCGAGATGGTTGGTGGGCTCGTCGAGGAGCAGCACGTCGGCGCGGGCCAACAGGGTCTGGGCCAGCAACACCCGCAACTGAAAACCACCCGACAACGTCCCCAGCCGATCCTGGTGGACGGCCGTGGGAATGCCGAGGCCGGCGAGCACGCTGCCGGCGCGGGCCTCCAGGGTGTAGCCGTCGTTGCCGGCCACGATGTCTTCGAGGGCCGCCAGTTCGACGGGATCGGCCGTCTGGTCCTTGCGCTGGATGGCGTTCCAGACTTCTTCGTCCCCCTGCATGGCGACGTCGACGATGCGCTGCTCGAGATCGAGGAAGCGATCCTGGCGCAACACCCCGAGCCGACAGCCGCGGGGCACGAGGATGCCGCCTTCGCTTGGTTCTTCATCGCCCGTCATGATCCGCAGCAAGGTCGACTTGCCCGATCCGTTGGCGCCGACGAGGCCGTAGCGGGCGCCGGGGGTGAGCAGCAAGGACACGTTCTCAAAGAGAACGCGGCCACCATAATGTTTTCCGAGCTTTTGCAGTGCGAGCACACAGCAGTTCTACGGCGTGGAGCGGCGCCGTAAACGGGGCATGTCACGTTCTGCTGGTCGGAACCGTTGGCTGGGACGCTGGCAGCAGGGCGCCGTGCTCGCTGGCAAAGGCGTAAATCTCGACGGATTCGTTGCGACCCCGCACCACCAGGGACCCCAGGGGCACCAGCGCCGGGGCGTCATCACCCGCGGCGTCCCGGGCCGCCTGGCTGACAAGGACCGTGACCGCCTGGTCCTTGGTGGCGCTTTCGAGCCGCGAGGCCAGGTTCACGACGTCGCCGATGATCGTGTACTGGGCATGCTCGATGGTGCCGATGTTGCCGGCGACAACGGCCCCGTAGTGGACGCCAATGCCCATCCGCAACGCGGGCATCGACGCGCTCGCTCGTCGTCGGTTGTGGGCCGCCAGGGCTCTGGTCAACGCCTCGGCGCAGCGCAGGGCCCGGGTGGCGTCGTCGGGTCTGACCCGGGGCGCCCCAAACACCGCCATGATGCCGTCGCCGATGTATTTGTCGACGACGCCGCCGTGGGCGGTGATGACGGCCACCATTTCTTCCAGATAGGCGTTCAGCTGGGCCACGAGGGTCTCGGGGCTCAGGTTCTCGGCGTAGGTCGTGAACCCCCGGAGGTCGGAAAACAGCACCGCCACCGGCTGCCGCACGCCCCCCAGCACAATCTCGTCGACGCGCATGGCCTCTTCGGCGACTTCATGGCCCACATAGGCGCCCAGGCGCTCCCGGGCCCGCTCGGCGTCGATGGAGCGCGCGGCAGACTCGGTGGCCAACGACAACGTCCGGGTGGCAATCACCACCCCCAACAAGGCGGCGCCGCCGAGTTCCAGCACATAGAAGGCGAACTCGGGGACACCCCACGCCACAATCCCCGGATTGCGGGTCACGTCGAGGGCGCAGGCCGTCAGGAACAAGGCCATCACCCCGACGGAGCTGAGCACCGCCAGCCGGGGGCGCAGCCGCATGCCGCCGCCGACGGCCACCAAAATGCCCACGCCGACGTACGGCGTCATCAGGATGCCCCGGTAGGTGGCCTCGGGCTGCAAGACGCCGGGGAGGACCGCCATGGCAAACAGCACCAGATCGACGGCGACGAAGGTCGATTGCCGCCAGCGAAAGGGCAGCCGGTTCCAGGGGGCCCGGTCGCTCGGCAAAGCGAGGTGGCCCACGCACATCATCGCGGCGCCGACCATGATGACGAGGTCGAACCAGTCCTTCACCTGCCCGGCGACGAGGTCGTGGGAGTAGAGCAGCACGAGGCGCAGCGAATACGCCAGGCACAGGACCAGCCGGGCCATCGCCAACGAGCGCTCGTTGCGCTCGGCGTTCTCCAACAACACCGCGTTGACGATGGTCATCGCCTTGTGGGCGAAGCGCTCTGCCGAGCCCCCCCGACGGACGGGGATGGAAGATTCAGCCTCAGACATGCCCCATGATCCCACGGCAGCGTCGTCGTCGCCAGACTTTCACCACGCCCTCCCGCGGCGGGGACGTTCAGTTCCGCGTCCGACGGCCGCCAAAGACGCGGGCGTTTTCGTCCTCGTCGTCGCGGGCTTCGCGGGCCCAATCGCGGGTGACGACGGGGGCGTTGCAGAACAGCTCCCAGTGCATCCAGGCGATGGACAGCAGGTCGACCCCCGGCGGCGAGACCTGGATGTCGAGCTGGGCCGACGCCAGATCGAAATCCCGGTTCAGCATGCTGCCGGCGTCGAGACCGTGGCGCACCAGGGCGGCCTCGACCTGATCCCGGTCCACCCCAGCACCGCGGGCGACGTCGTGAATGTTGCCAAAGCGACGCCGCCCCTGATGGTCGAGGCCGAGATGGTAGGCGCAGAACAACGCAAAGGCGCCCAAAGGCCCGTCGTCAGCAGCGGTATTCGACATGGATCACGCTGTAGCGACTGTGGGCCGCGCCGTCGACGGCTTGTCGACGGCCTGTCGACGGCCTGTCGACGGCCTGTCGACGGCCTGTCGCGGCCGACGCGAGCTCTCTGCTCGTCGAGGGGTGCCGACGGGCGTTGTCAGGGGCCTCGGCGATTGCCACCCTGGAACGGTGGAACTCTATTTGATGCGTCATGGTGAGGCCGAAGAGGCCATCCGCGACCGGGATCGCCCCCTCAGCCCCCATGGTCGAGCCCAGGCCCGCTCGTCGGCGCTGGGCCTGCGCACCCTCGGCGCCCAGCCTCGGGTCCTGTGGCACAGCCCCTATGTGCGCGCCGCCCAGACCGCGGCCATCGCTGCCGAGGTCTTTGGCCTCACCGGGGGCGCCGTCGTCGAGGACGATCGCTTGATCCCCGACGGCGACCCCGACCTGGTGGCCCGCTTCCTTCTCGCCGATCGCCGGAGCGGCCTGGTGGTCGCCCACATGCCCATTTTGCCGTCGTTGCTGCTGGCCTTGACGGGCGGCGCTGCGACCTTCACCACTGCGGGGGTCGCCCACGTCACCGTGGTCGGCGGCCACGCTGTCTTGAGCGGGCTCTACGCCGCCCACGCCCTGGAGCACATGTCATGAGCCTTGCCCACCGCACCCGCAGCGTCATCCAGGCCGCGGGCCTCGTCACCGGTCTGGTTGGATTCGTCGGCGTCGTCGCCTGCGAGCCCCCGGCCCCTGCCACGTCTGTCACCATTGGCGACAAGATCCCCGCCAAGCATGGGGCGGCCACCGCCCCCGGCGAAGCGCCCAAGAGCCCCGGTGAGGACCAGCTCGGCAAGGCCCCCGAGGGGCTGCCTTCTCCCCACGGCAGCCACGGCGAGCCCGGTACGGTCGGACCCGTCATCGGCAACAGCTCACTCGCCAAGGCCGCCAAAGACGCCGTCGTCCTCACCATCGACGGCACGCCGTCCACCAAGGCCGACCTCGACCGGGCCATGGCCCAGGCCGCCGCGCTGGCCGGCATTCCCCCCGACATGCTCGACGCCCAGATGCGTCAGGCCTTCGAGCAGCCCGCCTACGAGAAGCTCATCGAGCGGGCTCTCCTCGTCAAAGAGGCCAAGCGCCGCAACCTGTGGCCCGACGAGGCCGAGTCCAAGCAGAAGCGCGAAGAGATGGTGAAGACGCTGCCGGCGGGCAAGACCCTCGGCGACGTCCTCACGGCCCTGGGCGCCGACGAGAAGAGTTTCGCTGAAGACCTCCGCGTCGACATCGCCATCGGCAAGCTGCTGCAGTCCGTCGAAAAGACCGTGCCCCAGACGCCCCAGGCCGCCATCGACAGCATCTACGAGCAGAACAAGTCGGTGTTCTCGGTGCCAGACACCGCCGCCGCCGCCCACATCCTCATCAAGGCCGACCGGGCGTCGGGACCCGCCGTCCTCGCCGAGAAGAAGAAGCTCGCCCAGGCCATCAAGGCCGAGGTCACGGGCAAAGACGAAGCCACCTTCGCCAAGGTGGCCGCCGAGAAATCCGAGGACGGCACGGGCAAGACCCGCGGCGGAGACCTCGGGGTCTTCAAGCGGGGCGACCTCTTCCCCGAGTTCGAAGAGGCGGCTTTCAAGATGAAGGAGGGCGACATCGTCGGCCCCATCCAGACCGACCGGGGCTTCCACATCATCCGCAGTGGCGGCGTCACCAAGGGCAAGGTCCTGCCGGTGAAAGAGGCCAAGGGCATCATCGCCGAGCGGGAACGCGTGAAGGCGTTCCTGAGCGCTGTCGACGACCTTGTCGAGGGCCTGCGCAAGGGCGCGACGATTGTCCGCGTCATCGAGCCGTCGCCGTCCCCATTGGTTGACCCCAATGAGCGCGGCTCGCGGGTCCCCAACTGGCGCGCCACCGGCAAGAACGCCTTGCAGGGTGTCCAGAGCCCCCACGGCGGAGGCCCGTCGATGAAGATGCCCCCGATGCCCAAGCTGCCGACAGCGCCAACGTCGCCGACGCCCCCCGCCGGGAACACCCCATGAGCACCCCCGCCACCGACCAGAAGCCCCCACCGGGCCGCGCTTTCCTCGCCAAAGACGTCCAGGTCAAAAACGAGGCCAGCGTCGTCGTCGTCGTCTGGGCCGACGGCCACACGAGCACCATCCCCATCGAGCGGCTGCGCGGCTACTGCCCCTGTGCGGTGTGCCAGGGCCACGGCGCCAGCAAGATCACGTTCATCACCAACAGCTGCCGCACCATCTTCGACGCCGACCTCGTGGGCCGCTACGCCGTCCACTTCAAGTTCGGCGATGCCCACGACACGGGCATCTTTCGCTGGGACACCCTGCGCAAGCTCGACCCCGCCGAGATCGACCGCTGGGGCCCTCCTGAAGAGAGCCTCAAGGGCGGCTGAGCGGTTCCGGGTCTTTGGAGGCGATGATGGCCACCCTGCGGATCGAAGACGACGACGACCAGCTCAAGGTGCCGCGGGACCAGATCCCGCCGGTGCGGGCCGTTCAGACAGACGCCGCCGAGGAGGCCACCAGCGCCAGGACGGCGGCGGCCCAGCTCGTTGGAACGCCGTCGTCGACCTCGACGGCACCCATGATTAACGCACCGCGTCAAATTCCTGGTTTGGCCCTGCGGGCGAGCCTCGAAGGGAAACCCGCTTTGGGGTTTGTCGCCGAGGCGAGTCTCTTGAGGGGCGGGCGGGGAAACCTCCCCGCCAACAGTGAAAGCCTCGCCAAAGCGACCGTCTCGAAGAAAGACACCCCATGAGCATCACGGGTCTTCGCGGCGCCAGCGCCATCACCACGCCCTCGAGCCCACCGGCTTCCGGCCTGCCCCGGGCCCTGCTCGACGCCCAGAGCGCCCAGCGCAAGCAGCACCAAAACGCCGACGGCACGCCCCGCATCACGCGGCAGTACGACGGCCGTGAGCTCGATCTCGGCAAGACCACGGTCGCCGAGTTGCCTCCCGGCGCCTTCTCCGCGGTCATGAACCAGATGAAGGAGCGCCCCGACGCCGGCCGCGCCCTCGTCGTCGCCGACAACGCCGCCCTCGCCGTCCTGCGCTACGGCTACGGCACCGGCAAGCCCATGGAGGCCTGGCTGACAGAGCCCCCCAAGGGCAAGTCCCTGGTGCTCAACATCGCCATCGCCCCGTCGTGCCACGCCGGCGATACCCCCGGCGAGAAGAGCAAGAACTACGAGCTGTTCGGCAAGACCAACGTCTACAACGTCGAGGTCGCCTACCCCGACGGCACCGTCGAACGCATGAAGTTCGACGTCCGCGCCAACGACGTCGTCGCCGGCGACAAGCCCGCCTATGAGCATCCGGTCTACGCGACCCTGTCCCCCGACATCACCATCGACCTCGACCGGGCCCGGGGCAAAGACGTCGTCGTCCGTGGCTGGGCCGACGGCTCCGCTGGCGTCGCCGGCTACCGCGAACGGCGCGAGACGATCCTGCATCTCTGAGTCTGTGTTGGTGGGTGTGTCGTCGTTGTGGGGCCGGCACTGTCCGGACGATGCTGTCCCGCCGACGACGGCAATGCTAGAGCAGGCGCCATGCAGCTGCGCACCTTGACCCTCACCGGCACCGATCCCGCTCGTCATGGCGAGCAGCACGGCGAGGCCTTTCGCGACGACATCCAGGCGGCCTATGCCCTGCGGTTGCGCCTCATGCTCGAGCGCACGGACTTCGGCAGCGCCGAGCGGGTGCTCGCCCTGGCCCAGCATCATCTGCCTTTGCTGGAGCGCTTCGACGCCGGCCTGTACGCCGAGCTCCATGGCATCGCCCGTGGCGCCGGTCTCACCCCCGAGCAGGTGGTGGTCCTCAACCACTACACCGACCTGCGGGACCTCGGCCTCAAGGACCTGCACACCCTCGAGGCCCAGCGCGGCGACCCCGACGGCTGCTCGGCCTGGTTTGTCGACCACGGCGGCGTCGACGGCGAACGCTTCCTTGGCCAAACCTGGGACATGCATGGCTCGGCGGCGGACTTCGCCCTGTTGCTGACCATCCCCCATGAGCGGGGCACCCAGCTCTTCTTCACCATCACGGGCTGCCTGGGCATGACGGGGATGACGTCGTGGGGCACCGCCCTGACCATCAACAATCTCACCTCCACCGACGCCACCGTCGGCGTGGTGTGGCCCGCCATGGTGCGTCGCTGCGTGGCCCAGCCGACGGCCCGGGCCGCGCTGCAGGTGGCCATGGACCACCCCATCGGTTCGGGCCGGCACTACATCTTCGCCGACGAGAGCGAGGCCTTCGCCATCGAAACGACGGGCACCTTGAAGAAGCGGGTCTGGTCCCAAAGCGCCGCCGATGGTGGCACCGGCAGCACCAGCAGCTGGTTTCACACCAACCACTGTCTCGACGACGCCACCGCCGCCCACAGCCGCATCCTGCCCACCAGCACGACGCTGGCCCGCTTTGCGACCCTGCAGCACAAGGAGCAGCACGGTCAGCGGCCGACGACGCCGCGGGGCCTCTACGACGCATTCAAGGACGTCAGCCTGCCCTTCAGCAAAACCGCCCCCGACGACACCGCCACCTGCGGCGCCCTGGTGATGGACCTCCGTCGCAAGGAGGCCCTGGCCTGCGTGGGTCTGCCCGCCGCCAGCGAACCCACCGTCGTTCACCTCGCCCCGCTGACCCGCTGACCCGCCGCCGAGCCTGTGAGACCCACCGATGAACAGCACCGCCAACCCCAGCGCCGCCGTCACGCCCGCCACCCACGGCAAGAAACACTTCGCCGACGCCGCCGCGGCCCTCTTTGACGTCGCTGACGGCGCCACGATCATGTCGGGTGGCTTTGGCCTGTCGGGCAACGCCGAGAACTGCATCACGGCCATCGCCACGTCGGGCAAGAAGCACCTGACGGTCATCGCCAACAACTGCGGCAACCAGCGCCAGGGGCTGGCGGTCTTGCTGCAGAACAAGCAGGTGAAGCGCTTCATCGGCAGCTACGTCGGCGGCAACCCCGACCTCGAAGAGCTCATGCTCGCGGGGGAGCTCGATGTGGAGCTCTCTCCCCAGGGCACCTTCGCCGAACGTCTGCGGGCAGGGGGCGCCGGCATCGGCGGCTTCTACACGCCGACGGGGGTGGGCACCCTCATCGCCGAGGGCAAAGACGAGCGCACCTTCGAGGTGGGGCCGCCGTCGGATCGTCGACAACGCCGCATGATCCTGGAGACCGGCCTCACCGCCGACTTCGCCATCATCCGCGCCCACCAGGTGGACCCCTATGGCAACTGCCGCTTCTACCGGACGAGCCGCAACTTCTCGCCGCTCATGGCCATGGCCGCCAAGGTCACCGTCGTCGAGGCCGACGAACTGGTCCCCCTCGGCGCCATCGACCCCGACGACGTCCACCTGCCGGGGATCTTCGTGAACCGCATCATCCTCGGCCGCGACCACAAAAACGTCATCGAACAACGCACGGTCCGGCCACGGGCCTGAACCGAGTCACCCTGCGGGGTCGTCGCCAAAGTAGCCTCGCGCCATGGGCGCCATCGTCTGAAGCAGCGTGTCCTTCAGCCACGAGCGCAACAGCGTGCGCTGGAGGAACGTCTTGCCCCCAAGCTCAACGAGAGGCAGCGCCCCGCCCATGGGCTCGGTGATCTGGCGCCGCACCCGCGTGAGCGCGCACGGGCTCGCCTGCAGGACGGCCGTGAGGCGGCCGACGTCGGCGGCGCCGTAGACCTCGCGCCCCAGAAGGTACGACGACACGCCCTCGGCAACGGCGAAGCACAGGCGGGCATCTTGGACCTCGTAGTGACGCAACGACGTCGGTGTCGACGGCCCAAACATGATGAGGGCTGACTCGAAGACCGCGCCGAGGACGTCGATGGAGGCCAGGCGCGCTCCTGGAACCGGCGCCCCGATCTCGGCGGCGATGCCCCGGACCTCGTCGTCGGCCTCCAGGAGCTTCACGGCAATCAGTGCGTCGAGCATGTTTTCGGTGGAGAAGAGCAGCCGGGCCAGCGCCCGCACTTCTGCTGACGCCGTCGCCACGTCGCCGTTGGCGAGGCCCTGGGCCAGGCGGACGCGCCCGTCGTCGAGGAAGCGCATCACCTCGGGCCGGTCCTCGAGGCCGACGAGGGGCGCGTCAGGCAACGCCCCCCGGGGCCCGGCCTCGAGATCCCAATGGGTGAACGTCGGCAGTGACGCCATCCAGGCGGTGTCGACGTCGTCGAACGACAGCTCGGCGGCGTGGAGGAAGAAGCCATCAGCGCGCGGATCCAGCCGCTCAGGGATCGGCGGCGGCACATTGGTGGGAACGAGCCCGATCCGCGGCACGATGGTGGCGAGATGGGCTGCGGCGTCGGTCGTGCGGGGTGGGGCGAGCACCGCCCACAGCGCGTCGTCAGCCAGCACGCGTTCAACCGCCACTCGCCACGCCGGCGAGACCCGTGCGGCGCGCGCCTCGATATCGGCGGCCAGCGCGCGGCCACGGGCCGCCGCGCGATACACAGGCACGATGGCGCGACCCATGATGACGATGACCACGAGGGCCGCAACGACGCCGACCATGCCCTGCAGGCGCTTGCTCATGGGGTCGTCTCCCACACCGGCCACAGCGACTCAACGCCATCAATGCTCGAGCCTCGAAGAGAAACCCGCTCTGGGGTTTGTCGCCGAGGCGAGTCTCTTGAGGGGCGGGCGGGGAAACCTCCCCGCCAATTGAGTCGAGCCTCGAAGAGAAACCCGCTCTGGGGTTTGTCGCCGAGGCGAGTCTCTTGAGGGGCGGGCGGGGAAACCTCCCCGCCAATTAGTGCGCCAGCCGCCCATCTCGGTTGTGCTTGGCGGTGGTCGTCGTAGGACGCGCCCAACCTCGGAGTACGCCATGGCCCTTGTCTATCGTCGTTTTGGTGGCAGCACCCACGTCCGCTGCGACACCTTTGCCCAGCTCAAAGAGGCCGCCCTCATCCCCGAGACCCAATACGTCGCCGTGGCGGCACCCACTGCCAGCTTCGTGGTCGACCCCGGCTTCCTGCGCTGCCTCGACACCGACGACAACGGCCGCATCCGCGTCAACGAATTGCAGGCCGCCGTCGCCTGGACGTCCCTCCAGCTCAAAAACGACGCTGGCGTCGACGCCCGTCAAGACAGCCTGACCCTGGCCCACCTCGCCGACGGGGCCACCACCCTCAAGGGCGCCGCCGAGGCGGTCCTCAAGGCCATTGGCGTCGACGACGGCACCGTGATCTCCCTGGCCCAGGTGCGCGCTGCTGACGAACCCCTGCGCAAGCGCGGCGACAACGGCGACGGGATCGTGGCCCCCGACCACCTCCCGGAGACTGTGCGGGGCCTCGGCACCAGCATCATGGGTCTTTATCCCGAGACCAAGAACCGCGGCGGCGTTGCTGGCCTCGCCAAAGAGACCCTGTCGACGTTCATGACCGACCGTGAGGCCCTGCTGGCCCATCTCCTGACGAGGGCCGACGTGTTTGTGTGGGGGAGCGACAGCCTCCCCCGCGCCACCCGCATCGCGGCGGTTGCCGACCGCCTCGACGAGCACTTCTTGCTGTGTCGCCTGGTGGCCAGCCAGCCCGACGCTCGCGAGCGCTTTCGGCTGGCGGCGGACCGCATCGAGGCCCTCGTCGGCAACCGCAGCGCCATGGAGGCCGCACTCCAGTCGTTGCCCATCTGTCCCCCCGACCCCGCCGGCGTCATCGCCGTCTCGACGTTGCATCGCGGGCCGAGCTTTGAACTGCTGTCGTCGTTCGCCAAGGACATCCTGGTGCCGGTGACCGGGCAGGGGGAGCAGCTCACCGAGAGCACCTGGCGTGACCTGGTCGGCAAGGCCAACGCCATCCTCGCCTGGCAGAAGACCCACGACGCAAGCCCGGTGAAGAGCCTGGCCGACACCCTCGGCGCCATGGACACAGACCTCGCCACCATCCGCGTCGCCCAGGACACAGACCTCGCCAAGAAGGACCACCTCCAGGCCATCGCCGACCTCGAGAAGCTTGTGCTGTTTCAGCGCTTCATCCTCGACTTCGCCAACAGCTTCCTGGCGATGCCCGATGTCTATACGAGCCGCCGCGCCATGTACGAACGGGGCTGGGCGGTGCTGGCGGGCCGTCGCTACGAGCTGTCGCTGCTGGTGCCGGACCTCGCGGCCCACAAGGCGGCCACGTCGACGGGCACCACCTGTATCGTCTACGCCCGCGTCGACGACAAAACCGGTGGCAGCTTCGACCTCGCCATTCCCAAGACCCGCGGCTGGAGCACCGAGCTGCAGGTGGGCAAGCGCGGCATCTTCTACGACCTTGATGGCGTCGAGTTCGATCTGACCGTGACCCACATCGTGCGTCACCCCGTCAGCGTCATCGAAGCCGCCCTCAGCCCGTTTCTGCGCATCGGTGAGTTCGTCCACAAAAAGCTTGAGGGCATGAACGCCGGCGTTGACGGCGTCATCGAGAAGAAGTCCCAGGCCCTGAGTGTGCGCCTCGACGGGGCCACGGCCACAGCGTCGTCGGCCATCAAGCCCCTCGAGCCGGGCGCAGCCCCGCCCGTGGCAGCGGTCCCAGCGGCCGCGGCGGCGTCGGCGCCCGGTCCAGCCCCGACGGTGCAGCCAGGCGGCATGGGCAATGCCCTGGCCATGGGCGGCCTGGCGGTGGCGGCGGTGGGCTCCTCGGTGGCCTTCATCGCCAACCAGCTCAAGGCCCTCACCCTGGGGGACCTGCTGTCCATTGTCCTGCTCGGGTTCATGGCGGTGGCTGTGCCCTCGGGCTTCGTCGGCTGGCTCAAGCTGCGCAGGCGGAACCTGGCCGAGCTCCTCGAGGGTGCAGGCTGGGCCCTGAACGACCGGATGCGCCTCACCCCGAACCTGACCGCCCGCATCACCCAGACGCCGTCACGGGCCCCGGGGTCGTCGATGGAACTCGTGTCGTCGCCGCCGGCCCCCGGCGAGCAGGACGCCAGCCATACGGGCTGGAAGATCCTGGCCGTCGTCGCCCTGCTGCTGGTCCTGGTGTGGCAGGTGCGCCACCCCCTGCTGCGGGCGGGCTGCCAGAGCGGCACCGTTCCCGCCGCCGTCTGCGCCGCCGCCGACATTGCCCCCGTCTTGCCTGTCACGCCCTGATTCCAGGCACCGCCGTCGGTGCCGTCGGGAAATGTGGGGCACTTCCGTACATCCACCCCGTCGGGGGGCCGCCTTGACCCGATGCGTCACGGCGCCCCCGCGACGACGTCGTTTCACCATGCCAAAACCGCTGTGCAGCCGGATGATCTCCCTGTGTGGAGATGCCTGACCACCGTTGGCGACTGCTGGTGCCCCATGGAATCACGTGGCGGAAAACTTGAGATGACGGCTCCAGCAGGCTCCGATGGGGGTCTGATGTCGCACTCGCCCACCCTCCTGCCCGGCACCTCAAGCCCGCCCCCAGCGCCCGGCTCACGGGCCACCGCCTGGACCATCACGGGCTTCCTGGCGGTCACCGTGGCGCTGTCGGTGACCCCCGGGGTCCCAGACGACCTCCGCCCCCTCCAGCTCGCCACCGGCGACCAACGCAGCGCGGCCGTGGCCCGGGTCTTTGCCCGCCCCAAGATGACCCTCGCCGAGCACGAGCGAAAGCTTGAGGGCCACGTCGACGACGCCGACCACGGCAGCGACGTTGCCGCCGCCGATGGCGCCGACAGCGGCGCCGCCGAGGAGCGTGACCTGCACGATGAGAGCCGCGCCGCCACCGACCTCGTGGCCTTGACGGCGTCGGTGCCAGCTCCCCCCGCCGCCGAAGCCGAAGAAGCGGCCCCGGCCATCGACCGCGTCGCCGTGGTGGCCCGGGTGCGCGGCAAGCGCGGCGAGCTGCAGCTGCTGCGGGCCCAACACGGGGCCCTGCACATGCCGGGCAGCGTCATCGTCAACCCCTGCGTCGTCAAAGAGCCTGACAACGCCGAAGGCTGCGAGAAGTCCGCCCTTGAGCCCTTCTTCGCCACCCTCGATGCCATCGCCCGCGGCGACGCCGACGCCCGCGCCAACGTCGTCGTCCTCGGCAACTCCCTCATCGCCTCCGACCACGTCACCGATGTGGTGCGGGCCCGTTTGACCGAGGCCTTTGGCGATGCCGGTCGGGGCTTCTTGCTGCCCGAGCGGCTGGTGAAGGGCGTGGGGCGTCGGGTTCGCACCGGTGAGGGGAGCGACGGCTGGCTGCGCCACTCCTTTGCCCAGGACCCACCGTTTGCCGAGCACGTCCGCTTCGGCTTCAGCGGCGCCGTCTACGAGGCCAGCGTCGACGGCGAGCGCAGCAGCTTTCGCGCCGACGGCGCCAACAGCGCCCGCCTGTTCTGGCTCGACACCGGCGCCCCCCTCACCCTCGAGGTCGACGGCAAGGCCTGGCTGCAGGTGCCTGCCGCCGCCGCCGGTGTCATCGCCACCCAGGAGGCCAAAGACGTCGAGGTCCGGCTGCCCCCCCTCGCCAAACAGGTGAAGCTCGTCGCCGGCAAGGGGGCCCGGGTCTTTGGCCTCGCCCTCGAGCGCGACCGTCGCGGCGTCATGGTCGACACCATCGGCGTGCCGGCGGCGTCGACGAAGCTGTACACCGAGAGCGTCGACCAGGCGCTCTTTGTCGGCCAACTCAAGGCGCGGGCCCCGACCCTCAACGTCGTCATGCTCGGTGGCAACGAGACCCGGGCCTTGTCGTGGGGCACCCTCGACGAAGCCACCTTCGGGGCCCGGCTGTCGGCGCTCCTCGATAATCTGGCGGCGGCGGCTCCCGAGGCCAGCTGCCTGGTGGTGACCCCCATCGATGCCGGCAAGACCACGGCCGCCGACGACACCCTCGTCACCCGCGACGAAATCAACCGCGTCATCGCCGTGCAAAAGCAGGTGGCCGCGGCCAGGGGCTGCGCCTTCTTCGACCTCTTTGCCGCCATGGGCGGTGCGGGTTCCCTGCAGCGCATGCGCGAAGCCCAGCTGGTCTCCGACGACCTCGTGCATCCAACGGCCCGTGGCGGCGATGTGCTTGGTCAGCTGTTCGCCGACGCGGTCTTGTCGGCCTACGTCGAAGCCACGCCCCGGGGAGAGCGCTACGCCCACCGTCGCCCCCGCCAGGATGCCTCCCAACCCCGCTTCGCGGGGCTGTCGTTCCCGACGAGGCATGCGGCGGGCCCGGTGGTCCTGGGTGCTGCGCCGACGACGACGGCGCCGCGGCCCTTGTCGCGCTTCTTTGCTCGCCTCAAGGCCCTCGAGCGGGGCGAGGAACCACGCGTGGCCATTGGCCAGTTCGGCGCAAGCCACACCGCGGGGCATACCCTCACCGACCGCATGCGTGAGCGCCTGGCGGCCCGCTATGGTGGCGCCGGCCGCGGCTTCGTCGCCGTCGGCGGGGCCAGCAAACGTCTGGTGCCCGGTGGCGTCGTCAGAGACATCGTGGGCGCCTTCGACATCGCCGACGGCCGCGACATGGTGACCGGTGGCGCCCTCGGCATGGCGGGCACCAAGACCCGCCTGTTGCCCGGCTCCCGCTTCTCCGTCGGCTTCTGCCAGGGCTGTCCCCCCACCAAACGTCCCCGGGCCGGTGACGACGTCGTTGCCCTTGACGCTGGCACCATCCAGCTGGCCTGGCTCTACACGCCCGACATGGGCACCGCCGACGTCTGGGTGGATGGGGAACGCCGGGCCACCTTGACGCCGTCCACCCGTCGCCGGGACAGCGACGTGCAGTTCCTCACCCTGCCCGTGGACCACGAGCGCGCGGTCCTCGAGGTGGTCAGCCGCGCGACGCCCCAGCCGTCGTCGTCATCGTCTTCGTCTTCGTCTTCGTCTTCGGCTTCGTCGCTGGAGAACGCCGCGGCGGATTCGTCCGACGAAGCCGTGGGCGAGCGGTTGTCGCCGGTGGGGCCCGTGCACCTGCTCGGCGTCGTCGAGGAGATGGCCCGCCCGGGCATCGTGCTTGATTCCGTCGGGCTGCCCGGCACCACCGGCATGACGCCCCAGCGCTGGCGGCAGGACATGTACGCCGAGGAGGTTCGCTCCCGCCGCTATGACCTCATCGTCACCGCCTGGGGCACCAACGAAGCGGGCATCGGCTCCCTCGACGACGCCACCTACCGCCACCATTTCGGCGCCACGTTGACGACGCTGCAGTCGGCGGCCCCCGATGCCGACTGCCTGATCATCGGTGCCAGCGACCGCTTCGACCACAAGGCCCAGGGCCTGGTGCAGGCCCCCAACCACGAGCTCGTCGAGCGGGTGCAAAAAGAGCTGGCCGCCGAGCACGGCTGCGCCTTCTTCTCGATGCGCGAGGCCATGGGCGGGGCCGGGTCCATGAAGCGCTGGGTGGCCGACGGCCTCGGGCTCCCCGACCACGTCCACTTCACCAAAGAGGGCTACACGCGCCTCGCCGACGCCATCATCGACGATCTGCTGGCGGCCGCCGTCTGGCAGCTCGACGAAGCCCGTCAGGCCAGCGGGAGCAGCGCCGGTGATGCCGGCGCCGGAGACGCCGCCCCCGACCACGGCCACCCCCTGGTCCCCGCCCTCGACGCGGTGTCCGCCATCAAGGCGGGCACCACCGCCCAGGCCCTGCCACACCAGGCAAAGACGACGGCGACGGCGACCACGGCGACGGCTCCTCGGAGCACGCAGGCTGAAGAGGAGGCCCGTGCTCTTCCATAGCCTGCAGTTCCTGCTGTTCCTGCCCGTCGTCCTGTTGATCTACTGGGCCCTCGCGGCGCGGGACACCGCGCGCAAGGTCGTCCTCGTCACCGCCAGCCTCATCTTCTATATGGCGTGGAACCCGGCGCCGGTGGTGCTGCTGCTGTACCTCACCGTCGTCGACTGGGCCGTCGGTCGCGCCCTCGCCGTCGTGCAGCAGCCCGGTGCGCGCAAAGCGGTGTTGCTCCTGTCGGTGGCCAACAACCTCTTCTTGTTGGGCCTCTTCAAGTATGCCGACTGGCTCACGCGCCTTGTCTGCGACGCCGCAGCCTCCGTCGGCGTCGAGCTCGTCTATCAGCCCCTGGGCCTGCTGTTGCCTGTCGGCCTGTCGTTCATCGTCTTTCAGGGCATGAGCTACACCATCGACGTCTACCGTCGGGAACTCACGGCCCGCCGGTCATTGCTCGACGTCGCCGTCTTCATGACGTTCTTCCCCCACGTCGTGGCCGGGCCCATCGTGCGTGCCAGCGATTTCCTGCCCCAGGTGGAACAGCGGCCGAGCATCACCAACGACATCGGTGGCCGCGCCATCTTCCGCATCCTGCTCGGCATGGTGAAGAAGCTCGTCATCGCCGACTACCTGAACGCCAACCTCGTCGACCGCGTCTTCGCCGACCCCGGCAACCACTCGGGTCTGGAAGTCACCGTCGGCGTCATCGCCTACACGTTTCAGATCTACTACGACTTCTCGGCCTACTCCGACATCGCCATCGGCACCGCGGCCCTCTTCGGCTACGTGCTGAAGGAGAACTTCGACAAGCCCTACCTCAGCCCGAACCTGTTTGAGTTCTGGCGCCGCTGGCACATGTCATTGGGCTCCTGGCTGCGCGACTATTTGTATATTCCACTCGGCGGCAATCGCGGCAGCAAGGCCCGGATCCTCTTCAACCTCATGGTCACGATGGTTCTGGGCGGTGTGTGGCATGGCGCCGACGGACGTTTCGTCTTTTGGGGCGTGGCCCACGGCATTGGCCTGTCCCTCACCCGCCTGTGGTGGTGGAAGTTCGGACGCAACAAGAATCCATCAACGTTGCATACCGTCATCTGTACGCTGTTGACGTTCATCCTGGTGGTGCAGTTCCGCATCCTGTTCCGGGCCAAAGACCTTGACCACGGCTGGCAGGTCTTTGTGGCCCAGACCGACCATTGGCAAACCCTCTCGGCGCCCTCCCTCAGCCTCCCGGTGCTCGTCATCCTCGGGGCGGCCATCGTCGGCCATCTGTTGACCCACGGTTTCTACACCCGCTGCGCCGGCTTCTTTGCCCGGGTCCCCGTGATCGTGCGGGTGCTGGTGTTGTTGGCAGCGACCCTGCTCATCCAGCAGGTGGCGACGTCAGAGGCCCAGCCGTTCATCTACTTCAAGTTCTGACGGCCGACGCCTGGCCTCGGTCTCCCGCGTCGTCCCAGCGCCACCGATGACGCTGTAGGTGTGTGTCGCACTGTGACCACGCCGGGGCGGGAGCCTCGAAACAGCCCTCGAAACACACCTCGCGAAACGCACCTCGCGAAAGACCCGGCAGCTGCAGAACGTCTGTCGCGAGCCAAAGCGCATCAGAACTTTGTCGATGTCGCCATGGCTGATATCAGACAAGCACATGTCCAGATTTGGCGACTTCACCTTGCTCGACGACCTCGGCAGCTCCACTGTTGCGGATCGGTACAAGGCGACCCACGCCACTCTTGGCGGGCCCTTTTTTCTCAAGGTCTATCGCCGCCTCAACCCCGGCCACCTCGCCGAGCTCCAGGCCCGCGGCGATCGCCTCATCGGCAAGAGCCATCCCCAGTTGGCCCCCCACCTCGGCCACGGCGTCGTCGACGGTGTCGCGTTTGTGGTGTCGCCCTGGCTTGATGGCCTTGACCTCATCGAGTTGTCGACGTCGATGAAGGACCGGCGGGTCAACCTCACCCTCGACCAATGCCTGCTGTTGTTGGGAGACCTCACCAGCGGGGTCGCCGCCCTGCACGCCCTCGCCGACAACGCCCGCCTGGCCCACGGCGATGTGTCGTTGCGCCATGTGCGCGTCGGGCCTGACGGGCAGGTTCGCCTGACGGGGCTGTGCACCCCCCGTGGCCTCGAGCCCGGCAAGATCCCCGAAGCCCGCTTCGACCTCGCTGGCGTCGGCGCCCTGGTCTACGACCTGGTGCCCCTGCTGCGGGGAGGGGCGGCCCGTCCACCGCTGCCCACCAGCCTCGATCGCGTGATTCGCCGAGCCCTCGGCATCGGGCCCATCGCCGAGCACCTGGGTCCGGCGGAATTCGCCGAGCGCCTTGGCGAGGTCTTTCAGACCCTGAAGATGAACCCCGACCGGGCTCCCTTCGTCGAGGTCGTGCAGCGAACCATTCGCGCCATCGAGAAGAAGCAGGGCGAGGCCCAGGCCGCGCTGCGCCAGAAGAACAATCCCGCCGACGCCATCCCCGAGTTGGTGCCGGTGCCGAAGAATGGGCCGGTGCCACCGCTGCCGCCCCTGGCGCCCATCGCCGCACCCGTCGCCGCCCCGATGCCGGTTGCGCCCCCCCTCGCTGCGCCAGCGCCGCCGCCACCCGCCCCGGCCGCCACCCCATGGTCGGTGCTGCAGTCGTCGCCACCATCGTTTTTGACGGGGGCGGCCTCGCGCTCGGTGCCGACAGCGCCGTCGCCGACAGCGCCATCGCCGGCAGCGCCGTCACCGTCACCGACACCGCCGCGGTCGCCATCGACGCCGACGTCGCCGTCACCATTTGCGTCGCTGGATGCAAGCTTCCTGACCGGCAGCGCCTCGGCGGCCCCCGGGCTTGCCCGGCAACCCACGCCAATGCCGGGCACCGTACCGGCGGTGGGGCCATCGCCGTTTGGCCAGCCGAGCGGCCCACCGAGTGGCCAACCGCCGTCGCCGTTTGGCCGGCCCGGGCCGTCGCCGTTTGGGCAGCCGTCGCCGTTTGCCCAGCCGTCGCCTTCGCCGTTCGCCCAGCCGTCGCCGTCGCCGACACCGTTTGCCCAGCCATCGCCGTCGCCGTCGCCGTTTGGGCAGCCGTCGCCGTCGCCGTTGCCGTCACCGTTTGCCCAGCCATCGCCGTTCGGGCAGCCGTCGCCGTCGCCATTTGCCCAGCCGCTGTCGTCGCCGTTTGGGCCGACGCCTGCGGTGCCGGCGCCGTCGCTGCCCGCGCCGCCCGCGCTGCCGCTGGCTGCTCCTCCGGTCCTCGCCGCGCCGTCGATGCCGTCGATGCCGTCGCCCCCGGCAGTGGCACCCACGATGCCCCCGGTGGCAGCACCAGCGCCGCCGCTGGGCACGCCTCGACCAGCGACCATGCCCATGATGCCGGTGCCGTCGATGACGGAGTTGCAGGGCCTGGGCGACATCACCAAGGCGCCCCGCCCCACGTTGCTCGCCGACGCCGACGACAGCGGGCACCGCACCCAGCGGCCGGCGTTCGCGGCCGCCCCGCCGATGACGCCGCCGTTTGAGCAGCCAGTGCCCAAGCCGCCGGTCCACAACCCGGCCCTCAACGAGCGCACGGACCCCGACGCCACCAAGCCCCTGCGCATCGAAGCCCAGAAGGCGTTGCCCGCCGTCAAAGCCCTCCTCGCCGCCGGCATTGTGCATGAGGGCCAGGTCGAGGCCGCCGCCGTCGAGCAGGCCTCGCGCGGTGGCCGCACCGTCGAGATTCTGGTGGGCCAGGGATTCTGCACCGACGCCGCCGTCGCCGACACCCTCGCTGCGGCCACCGGGACCCGCCGCCTCGCTGACGACGCGCTCGTGGTGCGCGACCAGGCGCTGCTCAAGCGCCTGCCCCAGACCTACGCCCTTGCCCGTCGCCTGCTGCCCCTGGCCCTCGATGCCGGCAACCTCGTCCTCGCCGTCGCCGATCCCTTCGACACCAAGGTCATCGACGAGGTGAAGGACCTGGTGCACGCCCTCGGTGTCGACGTGCGGGTCGCCGCTCGCGCTGCCTTGACCCAGGCCACCCTGAAGGCCTTCGCCGATCTCCACGGCGCCACCGTGACCCAGTCGGGTCCGCGAATCTTGCTGGGCATCCAGGACGACGACAAAGCCCAGACCCTCGGCGCCCGCCTGGTGCAAGAGGGCATGCAGGTCGAGCACGTCGTCGACGGCGCCACCGCCCGCAGCATCGTGCAGACCCGTCCCCCCGACGCCGTCATCTGCACCTGGGACTTGCCCGGCGTCGATGGCCAGGGTGTCCTGCTCGCAGCCCGCAACAACGAAAAGACCAACGAGCTGCCGGTGTTCATCATCGGGCCCCGCAGCGACGACGATCTGATGGCCAAGGTCCTCGACCTCGGCGCCGACGACTACTTCGGCGAGCCCGTTCGTCCCGACGTCGTCGTCGCCAAGCTGCGGCGCGCGGTGGGCAAGGCCCAGGGCCGCCCAAGCCAACCTCCCACCCCGGTGGCCCCACCAGCAGCGCCGCCGCCTGTGCAAAGCCTGCCTCCCGCCCTGCCGCGCAAACCACCGGCCCCGCCACCGACGACGGCACCGCTGGGCGAAGACTTTGCCTTCGACGACCTGCCCGACCTGCCGCCGGAGTTCGACAACCAGCCCGCCCCCGAGGTGGCCGCCATGCCCACCGGCGTCATGGGCACCTTGCGGCAGATGTCGTTGCCCGAGATCGTGCAGTCCCTGGAGATGGGCCGAAAGACCGCCATCGTCGACGTCGTTCCCCAGGACGGCGAGAAGGGCGCCATCGGCTTTGAAGGTGGCGCGGTGCGCTTTGCGGCCTGCGGCGAGTTGCTCGGCGACGCGGCGTTCTTTGCGCTCATGCGCCACAAAGAAGGCTTCTTCCGCATCCACTACGGCGATGCCCCCAAGAGCCTGAACATCGACGCGCCGACGACGTACCTGCTCCTCGAGGCCATGCGCCTGATGGACGAAGAGGGGCTGTAGCCCCTGTTCGTTTCAGCCGGTGTCTTCTTGGTCGGTCGCCGTCCGTCGTCGGTCGCCCGTGGACGACGACGAAACGAGGACGCCGACGACGACGCTCAAACTTCGTCGGCGCCAGCCGAAGAAGCATCAGAACTTCAGGTTCAGAGTCTGAGCATGGCTGTCGGGATGGCCGCCGTGCCGACAACCCGCGAACCCTCGCCGTTGACGCTGATGGTCACATCGATGACCGGACCCGGGGGCGTCAGCACTTCGAAGCTTCCGCCGCTGCCGTCTTCGCCGGTGCCAGTGTCGGTCTCGGCAGGGTCTCGTGGGGCGCCGACGTCGATGATGAACTCGTTGAAGAACTCATCGTAGGCGCCCGCGTCGTAGTTGCAGGCCTGGCTGTAGCTCCCGTCGAGGCCACCGGTGCCGATGGTCTGCCGTCCCGGCACCGCGAAGAGCGAGATTGGCAGCGCCGCCGCAATCAAGAACGTTGAAGTGAAGCGGGCGTCGACAATCTGCAGCATGACGTCCCGATCGCCCACGCTGGCCAGACCGGTGGTCGCCGTCACCGTCGTGCCGCCGATGACGCCATCGAGGGTGGCGCTGACGTTGCCCGTCATGCCCTGGGTGGTGCCGCCACCATCGCCAAAGAAGCCGCCGCCGCCACCACCGGCCCCGCTGCCGCCACCGATGGCGCAGGTGCCCTCAAAGCACATCTGCCCAAAGGGACAGTCGGTGTTGGCCTCACAGGCGCCATCGTCCGGCGCACAGCCAAGAGTTGCTGCCAGCAAAGCGCCACCGACCAGAACCGCGAAACCCGATGTGTGTTGCATGCGAACCTCCTGCACACACATGAGCAGAGAGTGTGCCAGTCGACCGTCTCGTTTCAACGCCAAATCCGCTCTCAAAAATGCACATTGAACACAAATAGTGTTCAATATGATCAGTTGGCTGCCCGGTCTGGGCCACCCGCCCGTGGCACGGCATGCTGCCGTCCATGGCTGTTGGTGTGGTGCCCCTCGTGTTGAGTTCCTGGTTGGTGCTCGCGTCTTCGGCGGACGAGCGGGCCCTGACCACCATGGTGGCCCAGGCGGCGGCCCAGGCCCCGGGGGCCGAGGTCGTGACCCGTCAGGACGTCGAGCAGCTGTTGGCCATTGAGGGGCAGAAGCAGGCCACGGGCTGTGCCGACAGCAGCGACTCCTGCGCCGCCGAGATCGCCAACGCCCTCGGTGCCGAGTTGGTGGTGCGCGGCGAACTCGACATCCTCGACGGCCAGCGCACGCTGACGATGACGGTGATGAACACCAAACGGCTGGGAGGGACCCAGCGGGCCTTGCTGCAGGCGGACTCCGTGTCGGGTCTCGGTGACAAAGCCCGGGCCGAGCTCCCTCGCCTGTTGTCGTTGGCCCGCAGCAGTACCGACGGCGTCATGCGCGTCTATGTCCTCGATGTTCGCGCCGTCGGTGGCCGTGCCAACGACGCCGGTGACCAGCCCGACAACGCCGACACCATCAACGACGGCGGAGGCTGGCCATGGCAATGGGCGGTGGGCGGCGGTCTTGTTGGTGTCGGTGTCCTCGGCGTGGCCCTTGGGGTGACGGGCGAGGTGCTGACCTCGTCGTGGCAGGGCGACCTCGACAAGACCGGCGCCGACCGCCTTGACCAGCCTGCCGCCGCCGCCCTGTATGCCAGCCGTGATCGGGCGGCCCTCGCCGGCCAGGTGGGCTGGATCGTCGGTGGGGTCGGCGTCGTCGTCGGCAGTGGCATCCTTCTTTCTGCGTTGGTTGGAGAGTGATCATGCGCCAGCGTCCCGGACCGTTGCTCTCTTCGCTGTTGTCGGCGCTCTGGGCGCCACTCGTGCTGCAGGCCTGCGTCTTTGGCCTGCCACCGCCGGACCTGACAGAGCGCCCCTGTGACGACGGCAACGACTGCGAAGACGGCTTCGTGTGTCGCAACGACCTCTGCGTCATCGCCGCTGCCGAAGGAGAAGGTGAGGGCGAAGGAGAAGGCGAGGGCGAAGGAGAAGGCGAGGGCGAAGGAGAAGGCGAGGGCGAAGGAGAAGGAGAAGGCGAGGGTGAGCCACTGCTCGTCGTCGATCGCTTGTCGGCCCTGCTCCCCGATGGCTCGGCGATGGTGGTGCTCAACGAGGCCGACACCGGCTTCGACGTGATCGACGTGGCCAGCAGCCGTGTGGTGGCGACCATCGCCGTGGAGAATCTGGACGCCTTCAGCGTGCGGACCCTGCGGGCCTGCCGGACCCAGGGCGGCGACGTCCAGGCCATCTTCGCCACCACCTCGGGACTCAGCGCCGTCCCCCTCGACGACAACGGCATCCACGACGTCTATCGCGCCAGCGTCGGCGGCCTCGACGCGCAGCTCATCAGCACCAACACCGCAGGCAGCGTCGCCCCCGGCACTGGTGGATTCGGCGCCATCGATCCCCAGGTCTCCGACGACTGCAGCGTCGTCGCCTTCGCCGCCGACTCCCGCATCGTCAGCGGTGCCGCACCGCCAGGCTTCATCGCCGGTCAGCGCTACTTCTACGTCGTCGACGGCGCCGGGCCCCCTGCGCCCGTCATCGAGCCATCGGGCACATCGCCAACGACCGCGCCCAGGAGGGGCAACTGAGCCGCGACGGCTCCCTCTTCACGTACCCCCTCGGGCAGGGGGCCGCCGCGTCGAACATCGCGGTGTGGAACGTCCTCGACGGCACTGCGTTTCTGGCGTTGTCCTCGGTGACGGGGGCCGGCTTCAGCGCCTGCCCCTTCTACGACGGCGACGACGATGTGCTCCTGTTTGAGTCCAGCGCCGGCCTCGACGCCGACGACGCCAACGGGTCAGCCGACCTCTACCTCGCCTTCGAGCCCTTCAGCGGAAGCCCCACCATCGTGCGGGTGGGAGAAGATCTCGTCGCCGACGTTGGTGGCACGAACTTCTTCCATTCCTGCATGGGGGCCACCCTCAGCACGGTCGCTGGCGGCCTCGAAGTCGTGGTGACCACGACGGCCCAGCTGGCCGGCGACCAGGACGGCACCGCCGACGTCTTCGCCGTCGCCGTCAACGTCGACGACAAGACCGTCGGCGCCTTGCGCTCGGCCTCGTTCTCCCAGGCCGCAGCCTGCGGGTCATTCACCGGGCAGCCCGGCATCGACCGCCTCGCCGGCGTTGGCGAAAACGGCACCTTCCTGCTCGTCAGCAGCAACCAGGGCACCCAGGGCCTGCCCGGGCGCATGGCGTGCCCATGATTCAATATGAGGCCGCGGGAGACGTCAGACGCTTCTGGGTGATGCGGGCCTTGAAGGCTCTTGGTCTGATGGTCGTCCTGGCGGGGCCTGCTTGCCCGATTGACGACGGCGTCGTCGACGGCGGCGCCAACGAAGACGAAGGCGAAGGTGAAGCTGTGGACGCGTTCGGCTACCGCCGCTGCCCGGCCGACCAGGAGGAGGCCGCAACCGCCACCTCCTCGTGCGTCATTCACTTCGACGACGCAGCCTGCCCTCTCCTGCGCGCAGATGCCGAAGGACCCTGCACAGCCCTCGGACTGTTTTGCACCTGGTGCACGGCGGACGGCGAGAGCATCAGCACCTTCTGCAGCGACGAGACGGGGCAGTGGACGGCGAGCATTGGTTGCTGACGCTGCCAGCGGAGCGGACCATCAGGCGGTTCGTGACGTCGACAAACGCTTCAAGGTGATGAGGGCCACCTCGGGGTCGCTGTTCATGCGCGGGAGGTTTGAACCCTTGCCGAAACCGAGGCCGCGACTGACGTAGAGCTGGTTGCCCTGGTTGTTGTAGTGGCCACGCAGATAGTGCTGACCCGCCCGCGAGAAGAAGGCGTCGGTGACGCCGGCGACGAAGATCTGGCCGCCGTGGGTGTGCCCCGAGAAGCAGGCGAGGCCGGCGTCGGGGGGCAGGGTGTCGAGGGTGGGGGGCGAGTGGGCCAGCACCAGGCGCGGGGCGTGACGCATGACGCCCTTGAAGGCCGCCTGCACGTCGTCATGGCCAGACACGGCGTCGTCGACGCCGACGACGGCCAGGGCCCGGCCTCGCACCTGCACCACCGTGTGCTGGTTGCGCAGCACGGGAATGCCGATGCGCTCCAGGTCGCGGGTGATGGTGGTGGCGTCGGTCCAATGGTCGTGGTTGCCGAGGACGGCGACGGCGGGGACCTGCAGGCGACCCAACAGATGGGGAATGCGCTCGAGGGGGTCGCCCTTGCGCGTGATGTAGTCCCCGGTGAGAAACACGATGTCGGGGCGGGCGGCGTTGAGGGCGTCGACGGCGGCCAAGACCCGCTCGTCGGGGGTGCGGGGCCCGATGTGGATGTCTGTCAGGTGGCCAATCACGACGCCTTCGTGGGCTTCGTCGAGGCCGGCCACCGTGAGCATGGGTCGGGTGAGTTCAAAAGCCGAGGCCTGCTGGCCCCGCTCCCGATCCCGTTCTTCCCGACGCTGGGCCCGCACCGCCGGTGAGGCGAGGGCCGCCGCCGCCAGACCCTTCAGGAACGGCCGCCGTCCAATGCCGTGGCGACGCTGGTGTGGCGAGCCTTCAGTCGGGGAGTCGTCACGCATGCTTGTCCACCTTGTTGGGCAGGAACCAGGAGTCGAGACTCTCTATTCTACGCACCGCGTCGCGGCCGTCAGGGGCGGATCAGCCGGCCATGGGAGAGCCGATCCTCAAGAGCCGTCGCCGCCGCCCGATCCATTCCTGACACCTGTTCGACCGGAGGCCCCATGCGCGCCGTGCTCACCCATGATCGTCTTCGCCGTCTCGGTGTGGCGGGCTTTGGCTTCTTCCTCATCAAGGGTCTCGCCTGGCTGGCGGTCCCCTCGGCCTGGATGTGGCTCTCGCGCTGACGTGGGCTCCACAAACGACGGCAGGCGGTCACAGACCGCCCGTCGTCACCAACCGGGATGGGCCGGTCTCAGTCGTCGAGGTCGGGGCCACCACCGCCACCACCACCGCCGCCGCCACGCTTGCCCCGGGCTTCACGCACCAGCTTCATGGCGTCCTTCATGACGTCGGGGAACGCCACCATGACCTTCGCCTGCTCGGTGGGGGTGAGGAATTTGGCGGTCTCGTCGAGGAGGCTGTCCATGGCTTCGCCCTTGCTGTGGGTATCGACCACGGTCTTCATCTGGGCCTTCAACGCCGCGTCGGCGGCCTTGCTGTCGACGAGCTCACGGAGCTTGGCGAAGGCGTCGCGTCGGCTGGTACGGGCGGCTTCCTTGCGCTCGAGGTGGGCCTTGATGGCGGAGCCAAGCTGCAGGCTCTTCTTCTCGTCGAGGCCCGCACGGGAGGACAGTTCGACGGTGAGGTAGGTCTGGATCTTGCCCTTCACCCGCTCCCGCAATTCGGCCCGCTGTTCGGGTGGCAGCTTCGAGAAGCGTGCGCGCTGCTCTCCCTTTTGACCATGCTGGCGTCCACCACCGGGGGCCATGGCTCCAGCGTTTTGGGCAGGGGGCGCGTCGGTGGCGATGGCGACGGCGGGGACAACGACGGCGGCGGCGAGGATGAGGGCCGCGATGCGGGGCAGGGGCAGGTGCATGGTGTTCTCCCGGGGAAGGCAGAGGTCAGAGGTTCCGGATGGCGTCGTCGAGGGCTGCTTCGACATCGCTGAGGTCTTGTTCTGATGACCCGTCGAGTTCTGAAAACGCAAAGACGCCCAGCGGATCCGTTGGCTGCTCGACGTCGGCAAAGGCCAGCAGGTCGTCGTCGCTGACGTCGTCGAGGGCGAAGTTGCCGTCGGCAGCGTCGGCCTCGGCCTCGACAAGGGCGGCGAGCACGCCGGGGTCGACAGCGCCCGCGCCATCGACGCCACCAATCGAAAACAGGACGGCGGCGGCGGCCACCGCCGTGGTGGGCAGGGCGAAGGCCAACACCCGCCAGGGGGCCCGGGCGGCCCGGGCGGCGTCGACGTCGCTCTGCACCGAACGGGCAAAGGCATCGTCGCTGCGGCGGGGCGGGGGAACGAGGACACCGTGGTTGGTGCGGTCCGTGTGGTCAGTGTGGGTCATCGGGCACCTCCAAGCAGGGTCGTGAGTTTCTTCTTGGCCTGGGAGAACGTCACGCGGGCGTTCTCCTCGCTGATGCCGAGGGTCTCGCCGACGGCCTTGAAGTCGAGGTCGGCGATGGCCCGCAGGCGGACCACATCGCGCTGGCGTTCGGACAACGACGCCACGGCGTCGAGGAGCCGGGTGCGGTCGAGGGCGTCGATGAAGGCCACGTCGGCGGCGACGGCGTCGGCGGCGAGGGCGCCGCGGGCCACGAGTTCCTCGGGCAAGGCGCCGTCGGTGATTTCGCCGCGACGCTTGTGGTCCCGTCGCCGGTTCTTGGCGAGGTTCACGGCGATGCGCGTCATCCAGCCGCCGACGCTGCCGGTGCCCAGAAACAGGAAGCGACGGGTCACCGCCCGCACCAGGGCCTCCTGGGCCACGTCGTCGGCCTCGTCGGCGTCGCGCAGGATGGCCCAGGCGCTGCGATAGAGGCGGGGGCGCATGTGGCGGCAGAGCTGGTCCAAAGCGGCGCTGTCGCCGTCTCTGGCGCGGTCAAACAGCGCCCGCAGCCCGTCTTCGACGGCGGTCGCCGTCAGGGCAGCATCGGCAGCGGTGAGGGCCATGGACATCACCCTGGCACGACCCGCCGGCTCGCCGGAACGTAAAGGGGTGCCCCGCCCTCCGATGCCGGGGAGTCGGCTGATGATGCAACTGTTTGATGTTACAGATGTTTTACTGCGACGCCCAAGTCCACCACGACTGCGGCGTGGTCGCTGCCGACATCGTCGACGATGGAACTGGCGACCCGATGGAGGGTCGAGCGGACCAGGACGTGGTCGAGGCGTCGGCCCAGGATCCAGGTGATGGGCGTGAACGTGGCGCTGAGAAAGCCCTGGTCGGCGAGGGCGTCGCTGTAGCCATGGTCACCGAGGTCGCGCAGCACGCGCCCCCACGACACGACATTGAAGTCGCCGGCCACGACGTCGACGGCGTTGTCGTCGAGGACGGCGGCGAGTTGATGGCCCTGGGCGGCGCGGGCGGCGACGACGGCGCCGGGGCCACCGCCGCTGGCTGTACCGAGGTCCACGCTGTCCTTCTGCCAGAGCAGGGGCGGGATCAAATGCACACAAGCGACGCGGATGACGGCACCGTCGGCGTCACCATCGAGGGAGACATCGACAATGACCAGGGGCCGGCGGGCCGGGCCTGGTGGCAAGGGCACGACGCGCGAGGCCCGCAGCGGCGCCCGCACCAGGGCCCGGGTCTCGTCGTCACCGACGACGGTGAAGCCGTGGCGGGCGGCCATCCCCCGGACGTCGAACTCGGGGCGCCAGTCGTAGTCGCCGGCCTCCGAGATGCACACCACGTCGGCCTCGAGGGCAGCCAGGGACCGGCCAAGGACCTCGTCGCTGGCCACGCCACCCTTGGCGAGGTTCAGCGCCGCCACCCGCAGCGGCTTCGGTGCGTTCTCGCCGACGGACGGTGCCAGGCGGGGTGTCGGTGGTGGTGCCAGGGTGACGGCGACAGCGGTGACCACGGGCGGCAGCAGGCCAAGGACCCGCCCTCGGCCGCGGAAGGTGGCGATGACGAGGAGACCGCCGAGGCCAGCGAGCAGCAGCCACAGCCGGGCCGACATGAGCATGACGACGCTGCCAAGAAGCGAGCCCTCGCCCAGCAGGGCCGCAGCGATGGTGAGCACCGGCGTGGCGGCAGCGAGCACGACGGCGGCGACGGCGAGGCGACGGCGAATCAGGCCCATGGGCATTCCATCGCCGACAGTAGCGTCGCCCGGGCCCGGGGTTGCGGAGGGGTCCAGATCGCTCGTGGGCGGTCAGGTGGGGTGTCGGGCTTCGGCCAGTGGTAGGCTCGCAACATGCCGATTCTGTTGATGTTCCTGCTGTTGGCGGCCCCGGCGCCACCAGCGCCAACCGGGTCGAACACACCGGCGGTCCCGTCGCCCATCGCGGTGGCGCCATTTCGCAACCTGGCCAACGACGCATCTCTGGGCTGGCTCGAGCAGGGGGCCGCCGAGACCATCACCGCCGACCTCAAGCGCATGGGCGGTCTGGCGGTGGTGGAGCGCGCCCAGCTCCAACAGGCCCTCACCCAGGTGGCCGCCCAGCACGCAGGCGAGGTCGAGGGCGCCGTCGCCGCTGGCCGCATCGTGGGGGCCCGCAGCATGGTGCTTGGGAGCTTTCAGCGGGTCGGAAAGCAGCTGCGGCTGGTGGGCCGCATGGTCACCATCGAAACCGGCGAGGTCACCGCCGCAGCGACGGCCACGGGGGCCGTCGACGATGTCTTCGCCCTGCAAGACAGCGTGGTGCGCACCCTGCTCGGACGGCCACCGCCGCCGCGCCGCGCCAAGAAGGTCCCGCTGCCCGCCTATGAGCGTCTGGGCGAGGCCCTGCAGCTGCCCGACGACAGCGCCCGGGCCGCCCGCCTGACCGAGGCCCTCGTCGTCGACCCCGACTTCATCTATGCCAGTGACGCATTGTCGTCGCTGGAGGCCCGGCTGCGGGCGTCGTCGGCGGTGGCGTCCACCGCGCTGGATGCGCGAGCGACGGCGTTGCTCGCCATCGTCGAAGACCGGTCGGCCCCCGTCGACCGTCGCGCCGCCGCCGCCCGCGCCCTCCTCGAATTGCTGACCAGCGCCCAACGCTTCCGCGCCCTGGTGGGGGTGGCCGACCGCATCGTCAAGGCCAACCTGCCCGCCGATGTCGTCGACGACGCCAGCGAACGGGCGGCGTCCGCCCGGGTGCTGGCCTTGCTGCGCCTGATGCGGACCGACGCCGGCCTGCAGGCCGCCGAGCGCTATCTGGCAGCGTTTCCCGCCGGGCAGGGGCGGGCCGCCGTCGAGGCCCTGGTCCGCGAAGCCATCGACGACCGACGCACGTTGCCGAAACGGGTTCAGGAGTTCGACGACGAACTCAGCGATGTCCGCGTGATCCTCGAGGCCGGCCACGTCGACGCCAGCGAGGCCCGTTCCCTGGCCTTCAAGCCCTGCATCGCGGCCAAATGGAGCCGCCTGCCCAGAGACATGATCGTCCGCTGCCGTCGCTTCCTTGCCGACCACGGCACCGCCAGCGACGACGACGGCCGGGGCAACATCGTGTCCGCCCGGGCCTGGATCGCCTGGGGCCACGCCCTGCAGGGGGACTTCGCCCGGGCCCAGGCCCAGGCCGCCGCGCTTGAACGGGACCTCCCCGGTTCCCTCGACGACAGCGGTCTGCGTTCGGTCATGGTCCGCTGGGGCACCGACTGATCACGCGCCTCGCCCTTGATGCTGATGCCGATCGACCATCAGCCGCCCCTGGCGCGAACTGCGGCGGTCTCCCTTGCGACGAGGGCCTCGAACTCGGCCTGGCTGACCTCGTCGACCTCGCCGTCGCCCTGGCTGCATCTGGCGAGGTACTGCATGGCGCGGACGAACCGGCCCGACACCCAGTCGAAGGCGACCACGTCCAGGCCGCCGTCGTCGGTGGCGATGAACTTGACCGGTCGGGCACCGACGATGAAGTAGCGGGGGAGGTGCATGATGTCGCTCCTGGGTTCTGCCGATGGGTTCAGGCCCGGCTGACGGTGTCGGGGTCGATGTCGAACGACAGCAGGTATTTGCGCAGCCGGTCGGTGTCGTTGCGGGACTTCTTCTGCAGGCGGCTGACGGCAAACAAGGCCCGGCCGGCGTCCGCCAGCGTCAGGTGACGACGACAGACCTCGAGCACATGGTGCAGTTGCACCGCGTCGAAGCTGTCGAGGATTTCTCCGCCGGGTGCTGGCGCTGCCGTCGGGGTCGGCGGAGACGTGGCTGTCGTCGAGGCCGTCGAACGCTGCTGCCAGGCAAGCCGCAACCGGTTCAGCTCGCGGACCACGACGGCGTCGTCGATGCGGTCGCCGCTACTCAGGGTGCTCATCCGCACCACCGAGGCCCCGAGCTCACGGAAGTTGCCCGGCCACTGCGCCTCATTCGAGGTGGCGAAGGTCAAAAACTGCTGGCGTGCCGACGTGGTCATGGTGACGAGGCGTCCCCGGTGTTGGCCACAGCGGGCCAGCTCCACGTCGAGGTTGTCGGCGATGTCGGCCCGTCGCTCTCGCAGGGGCGGCAGGTCGAAGGCCCAGACGTCGAGGCGGCTCAGCAGGTCTTCGCGAAAGCGTCCGCTGGCGCAGCGCTGGACGAGGTCCCGGTGGGTGCCGCACACGAGCTGGAAGTCGCTGTGGACCTCGACGTCGGCCCCCATGGGGGTGAAGCGTTTGTCCTCGATGGCCTTCAACAGCATGGCCTGCTCATCGAGGCCCAGCTCGCCAATCTCGTCGAGGAACAACACGCCGCCGTCAGCGCGCTTCAGCATACCGGTGCGGTCGCTGACGGCCCCCGTGTAGCTGCCCTTCTTGTGGCCAAACAACGTCGACATGGCGGCGTCGCCCCGCAGCGTCGCGCAGTTCACCTCCACAAAGGGCCCCGCCACCAGGTGCTTGTGCTTCTTCAGCTCATAGATGCGCCGGGCCATCCAGGTCTTGCCGACGCCGGTCTCGCCCCGCAGCAACACCGGGGCCCGCGACGACGTCGCCACGACCTCGAGTTCCTGCAGCAGCCCCTGCATGACGGGGTCGCGGGTGACGATGCCGCCAGCCAGGGCCAGGGCGCCGGCTTGTTTCTCGACGACGAAGCGCTTGGCGATCTGGTCATAGCGCCCCAGGTCCAGGTCGATGACGTCGAGGGTGCCGACCTCGCCGATGACGGCGCGCCCCCGGTCCCGGGCATCGCCGCCACCAGCCTGCGGGCGCTGTCGGCGCGGCGGCCCCGTCTGCAAGAGCGTGGCGGGAATGCGGCGGGACTCCGCCAACAAGAACCAGCAAATCTGGGCCGTGTGGGTGCCGGTGGTGATGTGGATGCCGTAGTCGACGTCGTCACCGTCGGCGGCGAAGTCGTAGCGGGCGGCGAAGTCGTGCAGGCCGGCGTAGACCTCCTCGAAGTCCCAGGGGTTGGTGAAGCCCACTGGATGCAACACCACCGTCGTCTCCGGCGACACCTGGCGGACGTCGTCGGCGATGACGCTGGCGAGCCCGAGATGCTCGGGTTGATGCAGCAGCTCCAGCCGATGAACCACCACGTCGGGTTGCCGACAGAGGTCGACGGTGGGGCGCCACTTCTCCCAACGTCCCGGCGGCTTTTCCCGGCGGGCGGGGTTGTTGCCCGCGCCATCGAGGGTCGTGCCCAGCAGGCCAAACACCACCAGCTTCCTGGGGGGCGGGGCGGGCGTCGGGGGCGCAACCGGGCTCTTCATGCGATGGATTTCGCAGAAGACTCGCGAAAATACTAGTCTCTGGAGGCCGCATCATCGAAGAATCAAGCACTTGGGACGGAATCAGCCCCGGCACGGCCGCTGCACAAGGGAGAAGGGACCGCGCCGACACCAGCACGGGCCACACCACCGGGAGGCCGCCATGACCACGACCATCGCCACCAACACCACCCCCGCCATCACCCGCACCGACGAAGCCGTCGCCGTCGCCGCTCCCGAGGTCGTCGCCGATGTCGGCCCCGATGTCGGCCCCGATGTCGGCCCCGATGTCGGCCCCGATGTCGTCGCTGTCGCCCAGCGTCTGCCCCTGGCCTACGAGGTCCACCAGCCCGAGGGTGGTGTGCCCATCAAGCGCTGGACCCGCGGCGTGCCCATCGAGGACGGGGCTCTGCGTCAGCTCGAAAACACCGCCCGCATGCCGTTCATCCACAAGTGGGTGGCCGCCATGCCCGACGTCCACTTCGGGATGGGGGCCACCATCGGCTCCGTGGTGGCGACCAAGGGGGCCATCATTCCGGCGGCGGTGGGTGTCGATATCGGTTGCGGCATGATGGCGGTGAAGACGACGCTGAAGGCGTCGGACCTCCCCGACAACCTGCGGGCCATGCGCTCGGCCATCGAGGCCGCGGTGCCCCACGGCAGCTCGCCGGGTCGCAACGATCGCGGCTCGTGGAAGAACCTCCCCGACGGCGTGAGCGAGGCCTGGGCCACGCTGCAGCCGGGCTTCGCCCGCATCACCGACAAGACCCCGCGCCTCAAGAACACCAACAACGCCGTCCACCTGGGAACCCTCGGGACCGGCAACCACTTCATCGAGGTCTGCATCGACGGTGATCAGTGGGTGTGGTTCATGCTGCACTCGGGGTCTCGCGGCGTCGGCAACGCCATCGGCACCTACTTCATCCAGAAGGCCAAGGATGAGATGCGCCGCTGGTTCATCAACCTGCCCGACCAGAACCTCGCCTACCTCGTCGAGGGGTCCCAGCACCACGACGACTACGTCGAGGCCGTCGAGTGGGCCCAGGCCTTCGCCCAGAAAAACCGCGAGGTGATGATGGCGGCCGTGGTGCAGGCCATCCGGTCCCTGGACGGGATGAAGCCCTTCGAGGCCACGGCGCTGGCGGTGAATTGTCACCACAACTACGTCGCCAAGGAGAACCACTACGGCGACAACGTCTTTGTGACCCGCAAGGGGGCCGTGCGGGCTCGTGAAGGCGACCTCGGCATCATCCCGGGTTCGATGGGGGCCAAGTCCTTCATCGTGCGCGGGAAGGGAAACCCCGAGAGCTTCTGTTCCTGCTCCCACGGCGCCGGTCGGACCATGTCGCGGACGGCGGCCAAGAAGCGCTACACGGTCGCCGACCAGGAGCGGGCCACCGCCGGCGTCGAGTGCCGCAAGGACGAAGGCGTCATCGACGAGATCCCCATGGCCTACAAGGACATCGACGCGGTGATGCACGCCCAGCGGGACCTCGTCGAGGTCGTCGCCACCCTCCGCCAGGTGGTGTGCGTGAAGGGTTGAAGCACGGCGATGAATGCAGCGGGGAGCAGGCGCGTCTGCTGCTCCCCGCTGTTCTGCTCGATTCAAGTCTTTGGGCCAGCGCCCAGGACGGCAACGCTCGACGACCGAGGTCCCCATGAACATCACGACGGCCACCACGACAGCCACCACGCCCATCGTCATCGACGGCAGCCGCGGCGAGGGCGGCGGCCAGATCCTGCGCAGCGCCCTGTCGCTGTCGGCCATCACGCGCCAACCGTTTGTCCTCGAGAAGATCCGCGCCGGCCGCAAGAAGCCGGGCCTCATGCGCCAGCACCTCACCTGCGTGCTGGCGGCGGCCGCCATGTGCGACGCCGAACTCCACGGCGCCCAGTTGTCGTCGACGACCCTGCGCTTCTGGCCCCGCAAGGCCCCTGTGCCGTCGGCTCACCGCTTCAGCATCGGCACCGCCGGCAGCACCAGCCTGGTGCTGCAAACGGTGCTGCCCATCGCCCTGGCCGCCGACGGTCGCGTCACCGTCGACGTCGAGGGCGGCACCCACGTGCCCTTCGCGCCGGTGACGGACTTCCTGCAGCAATGCTTCGCCCCGTCCCTGCACGAGATGGGGGCCAGCGTCGTCATCGAGCGCTCACGGGCGGGCTTCTATCCGGCGGGCGGCGGGGCGGTGAAGCTCGTCGTGGAGGAAGATGGCCCCGGGCGCCTGCGCCGCTTCGAACGTCGTGAGCGCGGTGCCATCGCCCGCGTCGACGTCACAGGCCTCGCCACCAGCACCAGCGTCGCTGGCGCCAGCCTGGCGGTGCACACCATCAAGCGGCTGCTGAGCGACAGCGTCGACGTCGACGTCCACGAGGTCATCGACGAGGTGCGGGCCCCGGGGCCCGGGCAATGCCTGTGGGTGCGGGTGGCGTGTGCCCGGGCGGTGGAGCTGTTCTCGGCCATCCCCGAACGGGGCGAGTCACCCAAAGACGTCGCCCACCGCCTGGTGGCCGACGTCCGAGCCTGGCTGCAAGCAGACGTCCCCGTCGGCGAGCACCTCGCTGATCAGCTCCTGCTGCCCATGGCCCTCGGGCAGGGCGGCACGTTCGTCACGAGCGAACCAACCGAGCACAGCCGCACCAACGCCGCCGTCATCCAGCAGTTCCTCCCCGACGTGACGGTGGCCTTCGAGCAAACGGGTCCCCAGCAATGGCTGACGACGGTGGGCCACGGGGCCTAGGGCGGGCCCGCCTGGTCTGGGCGTAGGGCGGGGGCTTGTCCCCCGCGTCGGATCTCCGGCATTTCTCGACGACGTCGTCGACGGCTTGTCCCCCGCGTCGGACCTCTCGGGGATTGGCGTAGGGCGGGGGCTTGTCCCCCGCGTCGGACCTCTCGGGGATTGGCGTAGGGCGGGGGCTTGTCCCCCGCGTCGGATCTCGCGCACCTCTCGATGACGACCTCGACGGCGACACTTGTCCCGCTTCTGGCATTTGATCTGCTTGCCTGCTTCGTTGGCGTGCTCACGTTCTGTGGCCATGTCGTTTATCGCCACCCGACGCCGGTCCCTTCGTCTTGCTGCAGAGGCCTACGCGGATCCTGAAGGGGTCTGTTCAGTGACGATTGGGGTCAAAGGACGAGCCAAGATATTTGAAGACCGGATGTTGGCCTCGACAACTGTGGAGGTCTTGATGCAGCACGCACAACAAACGGGCGTCGCGGTCTGGGCGTGGTGCTTGATGCCTGACCATGTCCACCTGGTGCTTTCACCGTCGACGGACTGCGACATCATCACGTTCGTCGGTCAGTTCAAGAACCTCACATTGCGGCGCGCGTGGAAGATGGGCTTCCAAGGCGCTTTCTGGCAGCAGGGATTTTGGGACCATTTTGGGATGCGTGACGGTGACCTGCCGCGGATGCTGCAGTACGTCCTCGACAACCCCGTTCGCGCCGGACTTGTGGAACGTGCTGAGGACTACCCGTTCTCCGGCACGCGAAGCCAAGGGGTGTGAGCGCCCATTTGCCGCCGTCGAGGTCGTCATCGAGAGGTGCGCGAGATCCGACGCGGGGGACAAGCCCCCGCCCTACGCCAATCCCCGAGAGGTCCGACGCGGGGGGACAAGCCGTCGAGGTCGTCATCGAGAGGTGCGCGAGA